>SDBT01000049.1_pt1 | contig 139477 bp, 285 predicted proteins | sample 2277101 | NCBI WGS metagenome assembly SDBT01 (sample SAMN10404973, study PRJNA504765) | marine sediment metagenome | isolation source: marine sediment core GS10_PC15, 103 cmbsf | place: Arctic Ocean: Southern Knipovich Ridge | collected 2010
GAGTAATCTGAATAGTCTCATTAGCTTCCGCATATTCGCCATCTACAGTTGCTTCGTATTCAACAGTATACTCTCCCAAATCTTGTGCAGCAGGAATAGCCCATTTAAAATAAAATAATGTTTCCGTAGCGAATACTAAAGTTGCTTCATTAACATCTACAACCAATGTATTAGCAGCATTAATATGTCTAATTGTAATTACAGGATTAACAACAGTAGTAGCTTCTTTTCCTTCTATTGTTAGAAAGTTTACATATAAGGTTGCTGTTGTTCCTTGTGAATATTGTAACATTGTTTTATTTCTCCTTTAATCTACGACTTGAACTGTTCGGTTATGCTCCATTTCAAAACCATCTACTATCGCCTGACATTCGACATTATATTCTCCTAAAAAGGCCGAAATGGGAACTAACCACTTAAAAAAATAAACATTTTCGTCTGCAAGTGTCATGGGTGCTTCATCTACATCTGTAATTAAAGTATTAGTATCGTCAACGTGCCTAATAGTAAGTGTAGGATTAGTAATTGTCATCGGTTCCATTGAATCTATTGTAACAAATGGACAATAATAAGTTATAGTTGTATTTCTTTCATAAACTAATCCCATAATGACCTCTTAAAATATTAAACTGTATGTATAATTACAGACCCATCAAAATCTATTTTTGTATAATCTTTACATCGTGAAGGTGGATTCTCGTCGTGATAGCAGTTATGATAGGAACAATTTCTAATGACGGTTTCTTGTTCCGAACCAGTACCTTCATAGGCTTTAGATTTTATATTCTCAATATAATTTATAAAATCTATCGCATCTTGTGGAAGGCTAAACATAATATCCGTTTCTATTCTATAAGAAGTTTTTGTTAAAGTACTTACATCGTGTGAAATAATAGCTCCCGTAAAATCTATATTTTCATAAGATATAGGAGATACATCATCGTATGATGTTTGATGGAATTTACATTCTCTTATAATATCTATTGTCTCAGTACCTACACCTAAAAATGTTAAATTTTTTATATTTTCAATATTATCCAAAAAATTATCTGCATCTAATTTTAATTCAAAAGAAATATCACATTTTACTCTATATTTACTCATTTAAAATCTCCTTTAACATCTCTTTATTTTTAAATTAATTAAACATCTTTCTATTGTACTAACACTATCAACATTAAAACGAAGTATATCTCCTGCTGTAATATCCTTTGTCCAAGAAGTTAAAGTAGAATCTTGACTTTTATTAGAAGCCGAGATTGTTGGTTTAGCACTAGCAGTTATTGAATCCCCTACTACTGGAGGAAAATTTGAAAATTCATCTTTAAAAATATCTATTACTACTGATCCTGTCTGATCCGATAAAAGCGTGACTTGTTGTATTTCTGCGTCAAATGATATCTCGATATCTCCAGCAACTCCAGTTGATATAACTGATCCTCCACCATCTATTACAAAATTTATATCCTCTATTTTAGTAAGATCAGATAAATCATCTACTGTAACATCTGAATCCTTTAATTGACTACCTCTAATTCTTGTATTTCTATCTCCTGTATATTCTTTATTTGGTACTGTAATTATATCTGTTAATCCTACATTTGGTGACGCACTAAAAAAATTAGATTCTTGAATTCTAATTTCATCCATCCAACCATTAACATGCTGATTATTAATGCCTACTCCTATATGTAATATAGTGGCTAAATCATTAGTATCTGTAAAACTTCCTTGGTATGCAACTTGTACACCATTTAAATAAATGCCTATATCTGTTCCTACCTTACACATAGCGACATGATTCCAAACATTGAGAGAAACCGAGCCTCCTGAAATAGATATAGCATCCCCACCGCCATTTCTCCATATAAAACTTAAAGCACCTACATTAGTTCTAAATGTCCAAAAATTTGCACTATCTATAAATTGGCCTATAAATTCTTGTGTATTTTCTGCAAGTTTTACCCATAAATCTAATGTATTATCAGTGGGATCTAAAATATTCCAATCAGTACTATCAGGTATTGTTAAAAAATCAGAATCCCCATCTAATAATAAAGAAGATGGGCCGAATTGCTTATCCGCTGTATCTATTTCAGCAGTTCCTACAAATGTTGCAATGTGTAAATTTCCTGAACTATCATTTGTAGATGTATCGGCATCATCACCATTAAGATGAAGCATCAATTTTGTATTTGTATCAATTCCACTCACAATATATTCCTTTATTTTTCATCTACAAATCTTACAACCACATAATCGGGATCAGTGTCTTTTTTCTTCTGATTATTTTTATAAGCTATATAAATATCTTTATTAATGGATATTTTTATGCCTGTTTTACCTTTCTTAAATTCCCTATCCCAAGCTACTCCAACTTTTTCTATTTTTGCCATTTTTTAATCTCCTATCATATAACTTATAGTTATTCTCTTTGATCTAATATTTCCTGTAAAGAGATTATAGCACCTTCATTTCTCAACTTCATATCTTGCATTTTTTTAATAAAGGTAACGGCCTTTTGTACTTCAACTTTATGTATTTTTATTTTATCTTGAATAATATGTCTAAGCCTTTTAGTATCTTCTTCTCTTGTCTTATCCATTCTTTCAAGAGTTTCTTCCATCTTTTTCTTCTGTTCTGGTTTAAGCCTCTTTACACTCTTACCTTTTAATTTTAATTTACCATTTTTTTTAGCCATTTTATTTTACCTTTAAAATTGTGTTCGCTACTTGTTTGAGTTATTAATTGGATCTTAATCTTTTTAGCTATTAATTATCCAAGATTGCATGTTGCGTAACAATGTCACCTGCAACAAGAGCTGTTAAAAAAGTGGTTACACCAGTACTGAGAACAACAGTGTAATCATTTCCTGCTCCTTCTTCTTGAATAAGACCATTCAAGTAAACTTGATGTCCATTAGCAATAATCGCTGCACTTGAAGAAACTGAAGTTAAAACTGTTTCTCCACCAACTGCGGGAGCTAACACTGTTTTAACAAAGTCAGATTCAGTAATGTTATCCGAAACCGAATCTGCTGACAAAACTCCAGCTGTAGCTGTAATACCTGTACCAGCAATAGCTGTAGCAATTACAGACCAAAGTGTTTTATCACTAGAACTATCTGTAGCATCTACGATTGCAAGGAAATCAGCAGCAACATCAAACGTTGCTTCTGTATTTAGCTCGTCAAGATCAACAGCTAATGCACTACCACCACCACCAGTAAGACCAACACCAGCAGCTGCAGCAGCAATTCTAACTGTATCAGTATCAATCTCAAGACCTGTACCAGGATTGACTTCTAAAACACCAGAAGTAGCTCCTAAACCATCACCAGCAACAGCGGTCATGATATCAGCAATACTTTCCTTTTTAGTAGAATTATCAGTAGCATCTTCAATAGCGATTAGATCAGCAGCAACATCAACAGCAACAGCACTTAACTCATTCAAGTCAAGAGCCAATGCAGTGCCTGCTCCACCACTAATACCATTACCAGCTACAGATGTAGACAACTCATCTTCTGTTACACTTGCATCGAGTATCTGTTCACCACGAATTTTAGTATTTCTATCTGCCATAATTTTTTATTCCTCCTTTATTTAATTATTTTCAGAGGTCATATATTCAAATCATTTTCAACGCTTAAGCGTATATTGCCCATTATTTATACTCATTGGGCGAGCAACGAACTAACACATTTTCAGTTAAGTTTTTAAAATTTTATTAATTTTATTTTTATATAAGTTTTGCCAGTAATCTCTATTAAAATTAGCCCTAATATTACAAGATTTACATAATGTGATTAGATTTAATTCTTTACAGTTTTGTTTATCATAATTAATATGATGTATCTCTAAATTTCTTCCATAAACTATTAAATGCTCTTCTTCAGTCATATCACAATTCTGACAAATATAATTATCTCTATTTCTTATATAATTTTTTAATTTTTTATTAAATTCTTTTGAATAAGGCTCATATGCCTTACCATGTATATAGTTTGGATTTAATTTTCCTATATTTGAACATATATTGCATCTTTTTGCCTTATAATTACCTAAAGTATCACCGCAATCTATACATTTAGGATAACCACCAGCCCATTTCCAATGATTATTTTTAGATAATATATTACCTAAATAATTTCTATTACATTGTACACATCTTAAATATTTATGATATTTAGAATTTTTAGATAAAAGTCTATTACAATCTATACAGTGTGATTTTTCTAAAGTTAATCCTTCTTTGTAATTACTATGCCTTTTTCCTTTTTTAGAACAAGACCTACATCTTCCTTGACCTTTCATATAGGTATCTTTATGTATTTTATTCTTACAATCTTTTTCTTTACAGTAATGTAATTTATTCCTTTTCATGAAATCCACAACCTCCACACTTTTCACAATCTTTATAACCTTGTCGTAAATTAGCAGAACATTCACATCTTTGAGAATAGCCTTCTTTTACCAAGTCATTATAAAATTTTTTCAAATTATCATAAAAATAGGACATCACTTCTTTTTTAAAATATCTGTATTCGTCGGTATCCTTACCGACTTTATATTCGTATAAGCTTAATACCTTCTTCATTATCGTAAGATTCATCCAATAAATTGTTTTAATAACTTTGATTTTCATTAGCTTATACTATACCTTCCTACTTATATTATACGACAAATATGGGTTAAATGTGCAAAATATTTTAAACTTTTATATACTCTACTATGAGTATATCTCCACCTACTGGAGCTATAGGAACTGAAAATTGATTAGGCAAAACCTCATCGTAATCATTTCCCACTCCACTTTGCTGTCTTAAACCATTTAAATAAACTTTTAAAGTGCCAGATATATAATTATTATCTACAGTAAAAAGCGTCTCTATTCCATCAACTTGTAAGGAATTATCTTCTTCTGTTACTATTTTACTGACTAAAAATAATTTTCCTGCTTTTACATCTGCGATGATGCCCCCCTTTGCTGTAAACTAAAATTATTATGTTTTTTCCAATTTTCAATAGCCCAAAGAGGCTGAAGATTGGTATAATGTACAGCCATTAAAAATTCTTCTCTATTTTCTAGATTAAATAGAGATAAGGGTTTAATATGATCTATATGCCAACTATCTTTTCCATGATTTTCCCAAGTCATTCCTGATTTAAATTTAGCTTCCATATATTTTCTAAAAAACTCAAATGAACATCCTAAATCTAATACTGCTGAACCTTTCCTAGCCTTTCCTTTTGTAACTGTTCTTATTCTTTCTCTTAATAATTTAGATAATTTAAATTTAAGATCATTTTCATACTTATCTTTTGACCATTTTCTAAGATACTCGTTTCTTTTATTTCTAGTTCTTATTCTATATTTTTTTTTCTGTTCATTTATTTTTTCTTTATTCAATTTATAATATTTAGCATTTTCTATTTTGAGTTTCATCTTATCTTCTAATGTTAAAGGATTTTTAATTTTTCGTAATTTTTTAGACAAATTATCTTTTAAATTCATTCGCTGTCTATTTTCTGGTATCTTATAATGCTTTCTTTTATATATACGGCTATATTCAGTATTACATATTTTACACAAAGTGTTAATTCCATCCTTATATTGCAAACATTTACCATATTCAGATAAATTTTTAGCTTCTTTGCACTTTCTACAAGTTCTCATTATATTTCCTTATCCATTATACTGTCCAATAATCTAATATATCTGTCATTATATCTTTAATGGTTTGAGTTATATATGTTTCCGTCTCATTATCTATAAAATCAATAATATCTTGTTTAAGTGTTCCATTTATATAATCTACAACTACTATATTCATAGTAGAAAACCAAACGTAACTATTTGGTAATCCAGAAGCATGTGTTCCTGTTATAGTTCCCATACCGTAAGCCTTGGCCTTATCAATAAGATTAGTTCTTCTAACCATTCCTTCTTTAATACCTTTTGTTAAATTATAATATTTATCAAATACTTTTGTAGTTCCTACACTATCATCTGTAAGATACCAAGTAATAGTCTCGGTTCTGAAGTCAACTAAATCATTAACATTTAATGTATAAACATATTCGTCTTTTATAACTAAATCTGAATAAGTTGTTCCATCATAATTTTTATAATATTCTTTAGTAACTAATAAACCCAATGAATCTATAGTATCTTTCCTATGTAATCCAAAATAATTTATATTTTTTTCTGTGTCTATTTCATAATTATTTGTTAATTTATAAGGATAAATTATATTAGTATTTGAATTATCTTTATGGTCTTGAACAACAGTGTCTAAAGTAGTTTTTTCTCCAGCATTTAAAGTTGGTGTTATTTGTATCTTAACGTCTGACCCAAGCATATTTACACTATTTAGAGTTTTTCCAGGTAACGCTATTCTTATTTCATTTATAATACTAGATTTTTCTAAAGAAGAACTAATATTATATCTTCCTAAAACTATTTCTCTTGTATAAATGTATTCTGCCATTTATTTCTCCTTAAAGATACTTTAATTCTATACCTAATATATTGATACCTGTTCCTACTGCATTATTTTTCCAAGTTAGACCACATATATGATTTGCAACTAAGGAAGAATAAACACTAGATAGATCCTTCTCTTCTATAGTATCAATTGTTGCATCTAATGTACTTCCTATATCTGATTCAGAATTAAAATTAAGAACTTCTCCTATTAATCCATAATCTGAATTTAAATCTACTGTTTGTCCTACTATAGTAGCATTAGGAATAAAGAAAACTCTTAAACTAATCAATGATACAAAATCACCTGGTATATGAAATGTTAAATTTAAAGAAGCATTAGCTCCTATAGATGCTACAGTATAATCCCCTTTAGATGCACTAGAATTTGTATTAGGAAGATAGAATCTAGCTTTATCTAATACAAGTCCTTTTATTTTACTTAAATCAATCTTCTTTTTATTAAAAGAATCTGCACTATCTTCTATCACTATAACATCTGCTAAGTCTGGAAGAGCCTTTATTGCAATTGCATTAATTTCTCCTGCTATGTTATCGTGAATAGCTGAACCATCTGCTCCATCATTGACAGTAGGATTAGGATAAGTTCCCGACAATTCTCCTCCTGCAAGGCCAGTGGGAGTTCTAGAATCTGCTATATCGTCTAATGTAGCATCAGTTATAGCTAAATTTAATTCTGCTAAAGTTCCTGAACCAATATTTCCTATATCTACTTGATGTGGATTTGTAGTTATATCATCTAAATGTATTCTTAAATCTGCTGCCGTTACTTCATTCACTTGTCCTAAATCTAAGGATGTATCAGAATTTTGTGTATGTCTTGCAGCAGTATTTGCAGCTACATCTATATTGTTGCTAACTTCTGTATCAAAATCGGTAATATCTGCAGCAACGTGAGTATGACCTACATCAGATTTACCATCTAGAGCTGTTTGTAAATCTGCTTGGTCAGATAAAGTTCCAGTAATATCTCCCCAAAGGACAGCTCCTGTTATATCAAAATTTTGTGTAAAGGGATTAAATTTAAAACCCATAATTACCTCTCATTAAAATACATCAAAATACTCAGCGTATACAATAGTAGTTGCTCTATTATTCCAATTAGTTGCAAAAGTACCAGAACCTGCTGCATATTCAAATGTACTAACATTTGTAGTTCTACTTTCTCTAATAATTACCCAATCTTCGTCTTCATTTACCAAACCAAAAAAATGTGGAAATGCTCCTGAATCTTGACTTCTAGCAGCTTTATAACCAGTTAGAGGGTCTCCACCTTCTGTAGATACAACTATTGTTCCATCATCTAATGTTCTCAACCAACGAGCACCAGCAACAGTTTGATTGACTGAGCCAACACGCAAATTACTAATAGTTATATTAGCGGTATCTAAAACAAGTTCGGTATCTACACGAATAGCATATGCTCCATCAGATTGTAAAACAGCTTCTATAGGCTTCCATTTAGTTGTACCATCTATACCTTTTAATTGTCCATATAATTGACTCATAATTATTTCCTGATTTTATGTTCTTGTTTATGACAGTCCTTACAAAGCGTAAGGCCATTTTTAATATTCCAAAATGGTTTATATTTTATTGCTAATCTTACTAAAGTTTCTTTATCCTCTATGGGAGAAAATTGATCATATTCTTTTAGAAATTCTGATACTATATTTTTAAAATATTTTATATGATGGACATTTAAATTTCCACCTTTACTGTCTCCACACCTTTGACAAATATAATTATCCCTCTTGAATACTTTATTTATCCAAATATTTGACTCTCTTAAATTTCTTATTGAAGGAATTAGTAATGTTCTACCATCAATATAATTTGGATGATTTTTTCCATGCATACCTTTTCCATAATTTGGATTATTTTTACCTGTTTTATTTTTATCCGTACATTTTCTACATCTGGTAGAATTATAATTCTTTAATAAAGTTTTACAATCTATGCATTCTGGTTTTCCTGATTTATAATTAACATTATTAGACCCACTATTATTATTTCCAAAACAATATTCACATCTTTTAGCATAAAATGATACTATTTTATTACAATCTAAACATTTATTTTTAGTTTTCATTATATAATACTTCCAAATTTAATTTTTCTTTTATAAACTTGGCCTTTTTGATCAATATATTTCATTCTACGAACCTCAAAATTAAAAAATTTAATAGATATTAAATAACAATAACGAATACCTTGAGAATCACAATAGTCTGCTAATCTTAATTTAAATTTTATAATATCATAAAAACATAATTCACATTTAAAACCAGTATTATAAAATCTCTTCTTTTTAGCAAATTTAGCTTTTTTAAATTTTTTCTTTCTTAATCTCTTAGGCTTTTTAGATTTAATATATAAATAAACTATTAATAATCCTATTATAGAAAATAGAATTTTATGCTCTAAAACTAAAGGATATAAATAATTATATAATTCAATTAAATAAGGTTGAATATAATCCCAACCTAATTTTAAATAATATAAAATATAATTATATATTTCTTTTAACTTCTCCATATTAAAACCTAATTATTAACCCTTTATTTTTAAACATAATTCAAGATTATCTTGTGTAATCTTATTTTCTTTATCTAATTTTTCTACCTGTTCTTTGAGTAATTCTATTTCTTTATCTGTAAAATCTACTTCTATTTCTTTCTCTTTTTTTAAATTCCAATTAATTGAGCCTTTATCAGATTTAATTTCATACTTATCAATATCTTCTTGTGTAATCTTAACTTTCTTACTTATATCCTTAACTAATATCTGACTTATCAAATTTCCCTCTTTTGGATATAATTGACTAATTAACATTCTATCTTTAATAGTTAGCTTCATTTTTATTTCTCCTTTTTAATTATTAAACTAGCTTTATCCAAGCTCCATTTTTCATCCTATTTAATATTACTTAATTAGCTAACTCTCCATATTTCAATACGAGAAACTTAACTAATTCTCTTTATCGAAATTTGCCTATCTTCCATCCGAAAATCAATAGCTATACTTTCTAGTACTTCAATTGTAAGTACATCATTGAGAGCAGGTCGGAACATGAATGTAGTACTAGCTGTCGTTCTTGTTTCATCGGAAAGGTCTTCCCTACCATAAGCAGTTGCCTGACCTTGAACTATATTCGTAGTTCCATTCAATCTAGACCTAGACCTCATATGTGCCCTCGTTGCTCCAGCAGTACCAGTACTTTCATAGGTTATAGTATATGATATTTCAAAAACTTTAATTCCATCACCTCCGATAAAGGTAATGTTGTTATTTGCAGTACTAAGTGTATATTCTGCCCCTGATAAATCAAACTGAATCGTTGACCATTGCACTGTGGTGAAAGCACCAGTTACATTCTGGTTTGTTACGCTAGTCATTACAGAGGGAGAAGGATTAACAATGGTGTCCAAATCAATTGCTTGTGTAACAGAAATAAATCCTACCTTTGTAGAGTCTACCGAAGGATAACTTATCTTTGCTGTGTTGGCTGCTACATCAGTTGCAATATCAATACCATCAACAGTTCCACTAACACCTATATCGCCAAGCACATCGAATTCAACACCTGCTGCTGGTCTTTTTCCGACACCTATATTACCACTAAGTTCAATAATGAATCTCTCAACATTTTCAGTAAATATGCCAAATCTTCCTGAATTACCTACATTACCTTCTATAAAATTATTACCTGAACCTCCAGAAAGCTTAATTCTCGCCCCTTGAACCAATTCTAATATGCCCGTATTTGAATTAATAAGTAAGCTAGAGAATCCTGGACTACCTGTTGTTGTCACAGATTGATTAATAAAAGTATGGTCTGCCCCTGTTGAAATTCTATGTGCTGTATTTGCACCCACATCAGTTGCAATATCAATACCATCAACAGTACCATTTACTGCTATATCTCCTGTAACTAAAACATCGTTAGCAAATGTAGCAAGTCCTGCATTATCAATAGTTAATCTCAATAAAGGGTTTAAAGCACCTATTGGAGTAGTACCAAACTCAAGCCTCCCTGGTACAGAAACATTAGTAACAACTCCATCAACAAAAACTGCAACTCTAGCTGCAACCCCAAAGCCAATTCCACCTGTACGCTGTCCCTGCCAAAAAACATCACCCAAGGTGTCGTTGTCTTGTACTGCATCAAGAGCTGCTAACGTTCCCCTTGACCTTAAAAAATCAAAACCTGTACCAACAGCAGCAGTATCATGAGCTGCCTCAAGCTTAATTGATGTAAAAGCGTCTTGTGCAATGTGGATAGGCGATTGAGGGGAGGTTGTTCCTATACCAATTCTGTCTGAATCAGTAATGGTGATACCAGAAGCTTGAACGCCTTTACCAGCTCCGTCTCCCTTTATAAGGCGATTGTCTCCTAAATTTAAGGCTGCTGTTACATCACCAGCAAGTAATCCAGTAAGCCCTGAACCGTCTCCTACAAAAGCTGTAGCTGTAACAGTTCCGTTTACATCTAATTTAGTTGTAGGTATTTTCCCTATTCCTACATTACCACCTACTTCTATTCTCATTTTTTCAACATTATTTGTAGAAAATAAATAGTCATTATTACCCAAACCTTTGAAATCTACTACTGCTCCTAAAGATATTTCAAAACCTCCAGTATTTCCAGTACCACCGCTGCTTAATCTTATAGTGGGTGAATCATCAAGAATATGCAATGTCGTTAATGCAGCTTCAGCAACATTACCTATTTTAATATTTCCACCATCTTGTATAAGCATTCCATTGCCAGTATCATCAGAAAGTTTTAAACCATCTATATCTCTTGCTCTTATTTCGTCAATTTGAATATTAAGAAAATCATCAGCTATTAAATTTGCTGATAACCCTGTTGGGCCTTTGTCATGTAAAATATTTGCCATTTTTAATCTCTCCTATTACTTATGTGCTATCCAACCAATACTGGTATTTATATAAATAAATTGTACATAACCACCGTCTTCGTTGATAATCCAATTATTTAAACTTCCATATAAATTTTGTGTTGCAGTAGTAAAATCTACTGTAATATTATTTGTAAAAGCATTAAATCTAGAATCAACTATTACAAAAGTATCTCCTGTTACGGGTGAACTTGGAGGAGTTGCTGTTATAGGCATAGTAGTTACATCTACTGGAGTCAATGCATTTTTTGTAGCTGTAAAATTAGCTGTCTCTTCTGAACCAATAGTTACAATAGACCTATCTAAAATATTTCTAATTTCAACAGAGGATACTTCATTAGCTTGTCCATCATCTAATTTTATATCAGAATTTTGAACATGTTGTTTTACTACAACATCTTCCAAATCTTGTGCAGTATTTTGAGTTTGATATATTCTATCTCCATCAGAAGATACAATCGTATTCGTCAACTGAACATCAGGAAAAAATTGTTTAGTAGGTGGAATAAAAGATGTTCCACCACCAACATTAGGCGCAGCTGGTGTCATACCAAAAAAGTTATCATGAGTTACTATTACTTCATCTATATAACCATCCATATCATTATTACTAATATCACTTCCAATACTTAAAACATAATTTGCAGAAACAGGCGCAGAAGCTATAGCTGCAAATCCTACTTGACTACCATCTAAATAAACACCATACCCCGAAGGAGTTTTTATAAATGCAACATGATGCCATTCTAAATCAGGTATACCGTCATTAAATATACCTGATCCTACATTAAATACTGGCCCTTTTTTAACTGCTATTCTTAAACCATTTCCACCTGGAGCATTACATACTCTCCAAAAATTATCTGTATCAACAATTCCTTGCATATAACAGTCTATTGTATTAGTACTGTTATGTTTGACCCACATAGCAATAGTAAAATTTGTCTGATTTATTAAATCCCAATCAGAATCAGCGACTAATGTTAATCTATCTCCTGCTCCATCAAATAATGCAGATGATTCTCCAAATTGTTTTTGGGCTGTAGTTATATTAGTATTTCCTGCAAAGGATATTACATGTGGATTTAGAGATTTATCTATTGTACTTACACCATTTCCTTCATCAAAAGGTAACAATAGTTTAATATCGGCAGTTAATACTGGATTAGCCTCAACTTCTATAAAGTTTTTAATTTCTTCAGCACTAATCTCATTTTCTCCATTCCTATCTAGGAATTTATCTTTATTTCTTGCATGTGATTTATTAATACTCATTATTTTCTCCTCCTAAAGAGAAAAGCAGATAGAGAAACCTATCTGCTTTTTTCATCAGCTCGAATATAGAGTTATTTCCCGTATCATTTTTTTTCATAGTCATATCCTTTATATATCTTTATTCCGTAGTTAAAATTTGATACGGCGTAGTATCCACCGAAGCACTTATTCTAAGATTTCCAACTTCTGTATCTAAAGCTAAATCTTCACCAGAAGGTATTGTGTGCGTATTTACATCACCGTCAAAACTTACAAATATATCATTAGCAGCATGTAAATTTACTATAAGTAAACTTTTCGTAGTTGCAGCAAAAGTAACAGTTGCTGGAGCAATATTAGCATCTGCATTATAATGCTTTGGAGAGCCTGAAACTATTGAAACAGAGCCTGTTATCACTACTGTTCCGTCTGCTTCTGTTTTTAAATATGTAGCATTAGCTGCTGTACCATCAGTAGAACCTACTTTAAGATTAGTGATGCTTATATTTCCACCATCTAAAACTAATTCTGTATCAACTTTTAATATATATGTTCCGTCTGGTTGTTTAGTGGCCTCTAGCGGATGAAACTCATTACTATTTCCAACTTCTTTTAAATGTCCGTACAACTGAGCCATTATAATTTCTCCTAAATAACGCTATATAAAAAATTAAAGCAAGCGTTTATATTATTTTTTATATTGTACTCTGAAAATCTTAAAATAGTGTAACCTTTAGATAAAAGATAGGAATCTCTAAGAAAATCTTTAAATTTATCTCCAGGTCTATTATGCCAATAATAGCCATCACATTCTACTATAGTTTTATTAATTAAGAAATCTACACAATATTTTCCAATTCTTTTAGATTGCTTAAATTTAATATCTTCTAAATTTAATTTATTCTTTATTAATAATTCTATATCAGTATCTTTAAACTTTCCAATATTTTCTTCCATATATTTTAATCGCTTATTTCTCATTATTGCTTTTGTTTTGTTCGAATGCTTCTGTAAGCCTGTCTTACCTTTATTCCAAGGAATTTTTCCTTTGTTTATTTCATTAAACTTTCCCTGTCTTGCTAGTGCATGACCACATATATTTGAACAATATAACTTATTTTGAGAAGGATAAGTATTAAAAATATTATCACATTCCAAACATTTTCTAGTTAAATAATTTCTACCTCTTGGTCTTCCTATTTTATTCTTCATAATTTAATTATTTTTAGTCTTTCCGCATTTATTTTTTATCATTGACTGGTTGCGATTTTCCAGTTTGCTTATAGTCCCTCGACTAATAAAGGACTTTAAATAAATAATATTGTCAACATAGCCACCATTTGTAAAATAATAATTCCCTTTCTAACGTAGTCTTCTGTATGGCTACCAACATGGTTAGAAAAATACTTATTACAGCTATCCATATGTCTTAAATTTGTATTCAACTTTTTATTATATTTTACTATCATTATGCTATCTTCCCCGATACTTTTAAATATCCTAAAAATAAAATTACAAGAGTTTGTAAACCGATAATAACCCATTGCATAATCCTATCTGTTTTATGATCCTTAAGATGATTGTCAAAATTTGTTTTAAGACTTTTTAAGCCTTGTGTAAATTGACCGATCTTTTCTGCAAATTCTAACATTTTATCATGGTCACTCATAAAATTTCCCATTCTTCATTAGAGAAAGTAGAATTAGACCGTAATCTAATTCTACTTTCCAAATTTTCTTCAGTACTTATTGGAAGCTAAAATTAACCAGTTGTGTTGGTTAAGTCCACAATCAATGCAAGTGCTTCAACGTATTGAACGGTAAAACCGATTCTTTCGCTAATAGCAATCTCGATTGAGTCTGTACTTACAACCTTATCTTGGTCAAACTTAACTTTACGTCTATCACCAATAATTGGAGAAGTTTTGTCTAACAAAAGTGCATTACCTTGTTCAACGTTTGCTGAAGCATAGTAAGTAGCAGCACTTGTATCATCTTCTGGTAAATAAAACTCTTCAACTACAGTAATACCCATAACCTTACCGACCTCGCCTTTCAAAATAGTAGCACCAGGGCCATATTTATCGACAGTCAAAACTTGCGTAAGCTGTCTAAGCTGAGAAGCAGTAAAAGGGTTTACCAATAGAACCAAATTAGCTACAGATCTACCATGAACGCCTAACTTTCGTCTAGCTGCTTCTATGGTAGCAATCAAGTCATTGTTATCTGCAGTTACAGTTTGACCTGCATCTTCAGCTAACTTCAAAAGACCATCGAAGGCACTTCTTGGGTCGTCAGCAGCATAAGCTCTGTACTTCCCGTTAAGAATTGCTTCTTCTTCGGCTCTTGCGATTGATTCAGCCATAGAACTCTTGATAATTGGCATCATAGCGATTCTAGAATCTTCATCCGTCTCATTAGAAACTTGAACATAACCCATCAACTTAATTGCATCAAGTCGAACTGATCCAGCACTAGCAAAAGCTGGCTTAGATTCAGTAGGTTGTGCTGCTTCTGTTGAAACAAAGAATACAGAAGAGTCACCAGTGATCTTAGGAATAAAGAAAGTAGCTGCAGGCATCACAATAACTCTAAACAGATCCCTTAACCAGTTATTCTCTCTTACTAAGTCGATGAACTCGTTTGCGTACTCTTCAGGAATAAAGTCTCCAGTTTCACCCGAAATCAATGCTTTTTCGATCTCTTCTGGTAATGTGATTCCCATTGCTTTTTTAATTGTATCATCTAAACTCATATTTATTATCTCCTTCCGAAATAATTTCACTCCTATAAAATAGGAAGATTTACTTTGTTTGTATTAATTAAATTATTTATTTTTAAACATCAATTTTACCCAACCAGCTTCTTTGATTTTTCTCAAAGTTTCAGCATCTACTGACGCTTTTTCACTATCATCGGCATATGGTTGTTCTACTACAATAACGCCTTTTCTAGTTGGATCTTCTTTCTTTTCAACTTTCTCTTTAGAAACTTCTTCTTTTTCTTCTTCCTTAGAAACAGGTTCTTCAACAACTTTTTCAAGTTTGTCTTCAGAAACATCTTCTTTAGTTTCAGATTTTGCACATACTGCTTCTTCTTTTTCTTTAACAGGTGCTTCAGCTTCAGCCTCTACTTCAATTTCTTCAGCTTCTTCTGATTTCTCTGTAACTTTTTCTTCTTTCTTTTCTGTTCCTTCAAGAAGTTTAGAAAGTACATCAAGAATTTTTTCATCAATTGATTTTTCTTCTTCTAATTCTTCTTTTTTCTCAGATTTTTCCGAACCATCTTTATTAAGGGAAGTATCCTCTGCATTTTCCTCGGATTCCTTAGTAACTTCTTTTTCTTGCTCTTCAGATTTTTCTGTAGAAACTTCTTTTTGTGATTTAACTGCTGAAAGTAATTCATGTGGATGCTCGTCTGCTTCTTGAACTTCTCCATCTACAATAGAATGTTTATGATTAGCATCCCCTGTATAACCTTCTTTAGTAATTATCGTAGTTGTTTCGCCATTTCCATTTTCGTCAACAGCTGCATCATGCCAATGATCATTAACTTCGTCTGTTGCGTTGTTACTATGATCTTTTTGGATAACTTCTTCTTCTTTTTCCTCTTTGGAAACTTCTTTCTCTTTAGGAGCCTCTTCTTTTTCTTCGGCTTCTTCTGATTTTTCTAAATTTTCAGCATCTTCTTTAGGAGCTTCTTCTGATTTTTCAACTTCTTTTTCCTCAGACTTTTCCTCTTTAGCTTCTTCTGATTTTTCAACTTCTTTTTCCTCAGTTTTCTCTTTAGGAGTTTCCTCAGATTTTTCTAATTCAACCTCTTTTTTCTCAGTTGTTTCAGAAGCCTCTTTAGTTTTTTCAACTTCCTTAGTTTCTACTTCGGTTTTTTCTTCTTTTTTGGTTTTTTCTGCCATCTTATTACTAACCTCCCTTTTTTGCATTTCTTCAGTAATCGCCCTATTAAACGATTTACTGATTAGTTCGAACTTGGCTGCAGGATTAGCGGGTAATCCAACAACACTAGTTTCAAAAAGCTCTATTGTGGTAATTTCATTAAATAAATTACCAGATTTATCTCTCTTTTCTTCTGATTCTAATACTCTTCCACCAATACTAAAACTATTTAAAATTCCTTCTTGAATTAGCGTCCAAATGGAGTCAACAAAAGGAGCTTTACTAATTTCAACAGTAATTAAAAGACCTTTCTCGTCTATGTCTACTGCAATTGTTTTTCCGATTGGCAATTCACTATGTTTGTGCTCATAAAAAATTGTATTATTTTCTAAGAGATCCTCTCTAGCTTTAACCAATGCTCCTAATGTTATAATTTCGTTTTGTCTATCTAATACGTCGCCAACACTTGCATATCCTCGGATAAGTCTTCGTTCACCAGAAGATCCTGTTTTTTCAAGTGGGGTTGTATAAACTCTAAATTCTAAGTCTTTTAATAATTTGTTCATTATTAGTCACTCTCCTTATTCTTTCTAATTTCGTCAACTAAACATTTGACGTTCACTTCACTCAGCTTATCTGTAATAGTTTGCTTTGTATCCTTGACTTTAAGGAGAGCTTGAGTTAAATCATCTTCAGTAATTGTATCTCTTTCGGCATCCGCTGAAAGTAGTAATGCGTAAACCATTATTTCTTTTAAATGTGCTCCTGTTAATCCGTCTGTTTCTTTTGCAATCTCTTTAAGAATCTTTTCTCTATTTTCTATGTCCATAGGTTCGCCAACCTTGCTTAAAATAGAAAAACGTAAATCTACATCAGGTAAACTGAATAGAATTACGTCGTCAAATCTGCTCGGCCTATCAATTAGGGCCATTGGTAATCTGTCAGGAAAATTGGTACATAAAATTGTAACAATTCCTTCAATGCTGTCCATACCATCCATCTGTGTTTTTAAAGTATCTACCGCACCCTCTACCTCTAAATAATCGTCGATGTCTTCCATAAATATAATACATGGTGATAATTCTTTTGCCATATCAAAAACATGTTTTACATGCTGCTTCTCTTGTAATACATCTGCTGTAACCCAAAGAAATGTGGATTCACAATTATTCATTAAAATCTTTCCAGTTAAAGTCTTACCTGTTCCAGGAACTCCTGTAAAAATAAGTCCTCGTTTATAAGGAATATTATTTTTAGTATAAATATCTTTTTTCTGAAAGAAATCTAAAGCTCCAACCTTAATAGCTTTTTTATTAATTTCAGGAAGAACTACAGCATCAAAATCCATTTCTTCTCTTGCTAAAAATTTACCACTAACTGTTATTTTCTCACCAATATAAAAATTATTATCTTTCATATAAACTAAAACATCATCTAAAAATTTAATTGCTTCCATTGCATCAGCTTTTTTATAAGCTACTGTCAAATGCATATTACCAAACCAATCTTCAGAAGTTGCAATTGAAAGACGTATATCTTCTTTTAATAAAAATCTTACACCCTCTGTCATTAGCTCTTCATTATTATCTCTACCAACTTCTACATATTCAAAACCTGCTGTAATAACTTCTCCCCAAGGATCAATACCGAAAGCTGCTCTCTCTTCAAAAGTTTTAGAAACCTCATTGACCGCTTTACAAAATAAAGCTTTTTTATACGCTGAAAAAACTGTATTCATTTTTTTCATTTTATATTTCTTTACACCTAAATATCTAGCAATTAAACCTGGATCTCTAGCAGTGTACTGCTCGACCAGCTTCTCATCTGAATTAGTTTTAAACATTAACTTTCTCCTTGGCTTTCTTTCTACGAACACATCTACCCGTTCTTCGATCTCTTACCATTCCAGTTGGGCAACGTCTACTTGTTCCAGTATGTTGAGGTTTTTGTAATATTCTTTTAATATATAATTGAAATAATTCCGTTAATAGACCTTTTAATTGTTCTTTACTTTCGTCGCATTCTAAACCTTTTAAAGTTTCTAATCTAACTTCATATTTACTAAACTTTGCTTCCAAAGCCTCTTGTTCTCTATCGACTAATTCTAAATCTTTTATTAACTCACTCATATTTAAATTTTTTTGATTAACGTGTCGATATTCCAAAGATTTTTTAAATACTTTTTTAATTCTAAAAGTATATGCATTAAACTTTTTAACTTTAGGCCAAATTTCATCTTTAAGTTCTTCAGTAATTAAATGTCTAGAAGAATGATTTTTAAATTGTTCAACATTTAAAACAGTTGGTTCATTTAAAACAATAATTCCATGCACTTTTTCTCTATCACAAATAAAAATTTCTTCACCCACATGTAATTTAGAAAAATTAGGTGATATAATTTCTTTTAGTTGTCTAGCACGAATTAAATCAATGCCAGTTTCATGATAAGTAATTGCTTTGTTAATGTCGTAGTTTTTCATTGGCTAAATAAGTTTGCAATCTTGGAGCTTCACCGAATTCCTAGCTTTATTATATTTTTTTGAATTGGGAAACTTTAATTAAGTATTGCAAACAAAAAGTTAATTATCTAAAAAATAATAGATGTTTTGATTTCCCATTTACTAAATTCTTTTCTTCTGTCGTAGAGTTTTCTTCCTGTCCTTCAGAATTGGGAACCTTGGCTGGTAAGCCTCGATTTCTCCTCGCCTCTTGTACAGTTAAAATACCCGAATCAATATCAATCTTGTCAATCTGTGCTTGTTCTTTTGCATCTCTTAAATCTAATTCACAAAATTCGAATTTAACTCTCGGAGAATTAAATAAGGAGATGATACATAAATTAATTTTATTAGCAATCATTCTTTGAAGAGGTATAATTTTTTCTGACTTAAAAGATTTATCAGATTCTAAAGCTGAAGCTCTATTAACATCTTCAAAGATTCCAATCTTCATAGGTGGAACACCAAACACAGCACAAATTTCATCTCTAGAAAATTTTCTTTGTTTAAGGAAATCCATGTCTGCAGGCGCAGTACCAATTGGAGAAACTTTAACACCGCCCTCGGTAATTAAAGTTTTATGTGGTTGTCCATGAAATTGGCTCTTAAAAAATTCTTTAGTCCTCTTAAGTTGAGGCAAAGTACAGTTACCTAAATCAATATGTAGTCTAGGTGTAGCATCATTCTTAAAGAATTTTAAATTATAATTCTGTGCATGTAAATCTGTTTGTATTGGAGTAAATAAAGATTCGAGAGGGCTGAGACCATAAACTTCATTTCCAGGATTTGGTAATTTAAAATGAACAACTTCAGTTGCATCAAAAATTACAGATTTATCACCTGAACTTGCTCCATTTGCATTTTGAACATATCCTAAAACAGTTCCATGCCTATTAACTAAAATTTTAACTGAAGGTGCATAAATATTATATAAAGCAATAGGGATGCCTTTGTCGTCTTTTACGATTTCCATATAAGCATCCCCATATAAATGTAAATCTACCGCTACTTCTGAAATTATGTCCGAAAAGGAATCATTTGAATTTGGATTTCTTAATAATTTTATAATGTCGTTAGTTTCTTGTTCCGTTAATTCATTTGGATCATAAGGATCTTTAGTAACCAGTTTAAAACCATTTGAAGTTGAGGTTCTCTGAATTGCATCAATGCAGGCCCTGACCCAACTTTCCTTCTTATAAATTTGTTCGAGAGTTCTGTAACTTACTTTCTGATTTCTGCCTTCATTTTGATCTTTGGTATCCCAATCCTGAATAACACCTTGTGATTCCGCTGCAGATGTGTTCACAATTGCTTCAATTTCACGCTTTAAAGCACTTTTCTTTGCTTCATGTCGCTTTTTAACTCCAAATATATCCCATTCTGCCATATTATAGCTCCCTTTCGAAGCGAGGCCTGTTAATTCTCTGCCTGTTTTCGAAAATTTTTATGGGCACAACCTCCGCTGGTTGTAACCCTAACTGTAGTAATATCTTACGAAATAGAGGAATAGTGTTTACCGCCTGAAAAAAATGATTATATTTTGCACTTTTATGCATAAAGTTGATCCGTCGCCTAATTTCGAAAATTTTTAATTACTAATATTGCTTAGTTTATAATGTATAAAGTATTATAATGTAATAACTTATATAATTAATTGATTTATTCATTAATATACTGTATATATTATAACGTCGGTTTCCCTTCGGTCAACCGCCTACTACTATTATACGACGAAAAGTGACAAAATGTGCAAAATATTTTAAAATAATTTCCGCTGTACAATATTAATACTAATAGCGACCTGCAAATGTCTGTATTATGTACTGAAACTTACGTTTTCGTTAATTACTCTTCATAATAGGTATATAAAGCAAGATTTTTATACCTTAAAGGGACTATTTACACCCGAAAAGGTGTAAAATGGCCTATTTTCACTGTTTTTGGGGCGATTTATACCCTCAAGGGTACATAAAATGGCTAAAATACGCTTAAAACGTCAGAATTGATGCTTTATCCACCTTTTGGGGCCTTAACACATCAAAAGTGATGTTTTATCCGAAATATGAGAGATTTTCACAAATGTGCAAACTATTTTCAAATATATACGAAAATGGCAAAATCTATGGCAATTCTATAGAAAAAGGGGCCAAATCTATGAAAAATGTCCACTTTCTATAAATATCCACTAAATAACGGACATTATACCACATATTGTGTAAATATAGGTGCATATGCACTATATATAGAGAAGTAGCAGTAAAAACAGGTAAAGTACAGGCAAATACATGATACTCGTAGTTAAGTGTAGCATAATCCACCTTCCGACAACAAATCCGACAAAATCCATAGGAATTTCCAGAAAAAAGTGCCAAATAAAATAAGGGCCGATCCCGAATCTGAAAAGAAAGATATACATACTTATATACGGTTATACACGAATAGAGGTATAACCCATTAGAACTCAGTATAAGTGTCGGCCATGATGTAACACATTGGTACTAAAGGAGTTAGTGTTTTTAAACAAAAACCATAGAATATTCAAAGTGAAAGTACCCCCTCTGGAGGCTCAGGCGTGGTCTACTGGACTCAAAAGAAAACGTTTTCTTTTTAAAAGGTAGCGCTTCCTTCTACTATAATATATATAATGATAATAGTATTATAATAATAGTTATAGTAGTATAGATATATAAGGCATTTTAATCCCTTCAGTATATGCCAGCAAAGGCAAGGGCAAATATAGGCTATAATATTTTTATTTAATAAGATCATTCTATTATAGGGCAAGTTATAGGATAATTAAAAAATATATTTTAAAATAATTATATTAATATTCATAAGTGTATATATACCAATAGTTAGGAATTAAAAATAAATATGCTCAGCCCTTGCATTATATAAAAGGTATGCTATATTTAAAGTATGAAAAGCGAAATAAAACAAATTGAAAAGGAAGGGCTTCAAATGAAAAACTATATTAATTTAATAGGGCAATTTGAAAGTAAAATTGCAAAAGGCTATTGGATCAGGGCATTAAAAATATCTGATAGTAAAAAGGGCTTTTTAATAATCTATTTTAAATTATCATAAAGGAAGGGTAAAAATGTTAAATACTATGATTATACCAGAATGCGAAAAGATAACAGATTCACCGCCAGCATTGATTTATTCATTTTTTAGAGTAATAAAGGAAAATTCTAGCATAAAAGGATATTGGAAGGATCAGGAAGGGAAATTGTATATTGATAACATACAGAAAATAAACGTTTCAATTATTCACAAAGATTATTTGCAATGCCTTATATATCAGGCATTTAAGGAAGGCGAAAAGGCTGTATTTTATAAGGATTTTAACAATTATGCCGTAATATTGGATAATAAAGGGCAAAAAATAACGTTAAAAAATCAAATTCATATTAGAGAAAACAAAAAGCCTTCAGATAATTACATAAAAGAATTATTGAAAAATACTGAAGGCATAACAATTTATGAAATTAGCAAAAATGATTATTTAATTGAGATATACAAATAAAAAGGAAGGCGACAAAATGATATTACATAAAAAACTATTAAGTCAAATTAAAGATTTTGCAGTTAATAGTATTTACAGATTGAATTGTTCTAGTTATTCTCATTATGGGTTTAATCTGTATAAAATTGATAATAGGCTCACATGGGAAGGCGAATATGTAAATAATTTAACAGAGTATGATTATATAATTGATTTAAAATCATTTAAGTTAATAAAGGGTATGTAAAGCCTCAAAATTTTCATGCCTTCATATAATTAGTATATTGATTATATAGGGCATATTATAGGGCAAATTTACGTTTTCACAGGGCAAATTTCGACGTTTAATAAAAATAGGGCATAACATACGTTTAAAGGGCAATTTCGATTTTGAAGGCTATTTTATAGGGCAATTTTAAACGTTCCTATATAGGGCAAAAAATCCCTATATAGTATATAATATACTAATAATATTATAATATATTAATAATATGATAATATGTATATAATATATAATACTATAAATATATATAATAATATAAGATCAGGCAAAAGGAAACGTTACCTTGAGAGAAGATTGCGAGGTAACACTTATACTTATATACACTTATGCAAATTGCTGTGGTTCTCATTTTTTTCGAGAACTTTTAAGATCAAAGTGTCAGAAAAACATACCATTTTTTTCCGACAGTTACAAATAAGAAGGGCATATTATATTTTTTTGTAAGAAAAAGGAAGCGTTACCTTCCGAACATACATCATACGCCCGACATCACATAGTACATAGTTTACTATAAACTATAAACCATCAACCATGAGAAAAAGGTAGCGTTACCTTATAAAGACAGACTCCCACCTTCGGCTTGAATGATCGACATTCAGGGCATCTGACTTATTTTTAATTTCTAATTAAAGTATACACTATTTTTTACAGGCTTGTCAAGGGCATATGGCAATTATTTTGAAATAGTTTTATGCGAAAGGAAGCGTTACCTTTAAGGGCTGGAAATTAGAGAATTCTCTGGAAATTCGCTGGAAATTTTGAAAATATTGATCGGGAATTTGAAAAACGATTACAAATTTGCTTTAGGTAAGATATTTTATATGCCTACCAGCATGAGAATACTGTATATAGTGAGGATATAATTCATATTTACGCATGATTTGACATAAAGTGTTCAAATATTACATAGTTAGGTAAAATAATAATAAAAAAGCCTACTTAAGGTTATATTATATGCCTGTGGTACATGGCGTAATCCGATTCGCTATTTCCACCCTGTAATACTATTATGACATATACCTATTACTACCAAGTAGTTATACCAAGTATTAATATTATCAAAATTAATAGTTATTCCCTATGAGTATTAATATACCTATATAATAGATATATAATTTAATATCTTTTGAATATAAATATGAAGCGATTATATTGCTTATTCGTGTCAGTCAGTGAAGCGATATTCCTATTCTGTGTTAGGTTTTCCTTACAGATGTTAGGCATAAGTCACAAAAAATTTTCGAAATCAGGCAGAGAATTAAGGTCAGATTTATTTTAAAGTAATTGCTTTTATGCCCTTGACAAGTGCCAAAAATGTGTTATTCTTTAGGTATGATTAACGAGCATTCAAAAGGAGAAAATATTATGACAGAAGGATTAAAAATAATTGGCAACTATTATTGGTTTGAATATCATTGTTTGGAAAGTAAAGATTCTCAAGATGCAGAATTATGGTATCACTCACATCAAAAAGTTAAAATATTAAGCATAGCAGATAATGACGGAATGAATTTGACTGAAAAAGAACGTCAAGAATATGGTCAACCTATTGGGTATCAAGCCATATTTGAAGATGGTTTTAAATCCACAGTTATGGAAGATGAGTTATTCAATAATAAAGAAGGGTTTTATAGACCTGATCCACCAAAACAGGAGAAAATGTAATGAAAATATTTATTTATAGAATTGAGGACTGTAATGGTGGGGTTTTTATCGTAACGATTTATTAAGTTATGAGGATAGATACAGACTCCATCTATATAAAGGACACCATGGCGAATTTACTTCCTTTCATGTTACTCATAAGGATTATGGAATAGTTGTAACAGGGCATTTAGATTACACAGACTTTTCACCCCATAAAATTTGGTATGCACAAGCAAGTGTCCAAAGGGAAGATAAATGTTTATATACAGCGATAGCACAAGTTTTATATAATACTTTATAATAGGGAAAGGAGAATAATAAAATGGATAACATTTTAAATACCAGAAATATTAAAGAAGCCAATAAGGTTGTCAAGGATGGGTACTCGGATGATTTTAATTGTTGGGGTGCTACATTGTATGCTTTAAACCAAATTGAAGAATTAGAATGGACTTCACATTATGATATGGTTGATTTTTTAGACCAAAAAACTGAGGTTAGTAAAGATAAATTAATTGAAGGAGATATTTTAGTTTTATGGATTGATAAGAGTCGTAAAAGATTAGAACATACAGCAGTTTTTGTAAAAGGTTTTAAGTTTTGGCATAAAATAGGTGGATGTGAAAGTGAATATGCTTCCAAGAAAAAAATAAGAGAAATTTATTTGGATGCTAAATTTACAGAAATAAGAAGATTGAAAAAGGATTATTAAAAATGAAAAATACAATACACAAACATCTTTTAATATTAGATATGAAAGCCTTATTAAATTTAGATAAGATTTTATTAAAGTTATCTTCCGATTTAGGAAGTTATGGGATAAAAGTAAAATGTGGATTTACAGATAATATGTATACATATTATTACTTTGAATTACCAGAAAATAAACAAGAATATATTTTAAAAGAGATTTGCAGACCTTGACAAATGACAAAATATAGTATATACTTTAATTAAAGGATAAGAAAATGGGAAACATAATTTACAGATTAATGGAAAAGTTAGATGGAGAAAAAGGAAGAAAGATTATTCCTTATAAGTTAGCACAGAAAATAAAAATGTTTTGTTTAACATATTTAATAAAAGGAGAATAAGAAAATGATAATTACCTTCACTATAATAATAGGATTTATATTGTTTTACTTTGCAATATATCCAATGAAATTAATTCAGTTAGTTGATTATATTATAGTACCTTTTAATTTACAATCCGAAAGATTATTTATATTAAGAAGTGCCAAAAAGATATTTAAAGAATTAAAATTAAAACCTATTCCTATTGTATATGATAATGACAATAGTTGTTATTATTCTCCAAAAGGTAAATTTATAGGAATAGGATATACATTTATGCGAAGAAGATATTTACCAAATGAAGATTGGTATATAATATTTGATTATATAAAAGCAAAATTTAAAAGTAGGAGAGATAAATTATTTTTTATAGTAGCACACGAAATAGCACATTATTTACAATTTACAAGATACCCTAAATGGAGTAAAAGAGTACGCATAAAAGCAACAGAAGCAAAACTTCATGCAGATCATAGGGTATACAGATTATTAAAATTAGAAGCTACTGCCGATAAAATAGCATTAATTGTTTCAAAAAAGTTTGGCTATGCCCTTGACAAATAGATTTTATATGTTATATTTAGAGTAGGCAAAGGAGATTAAGAAATGACAAATTGTACTTGTAAATTAAGAAAAGGTTGTGATTCAGATTGCTTATGTAATTGTCATAGGGAAACAGAAGCATTTCCAGAGTTAAAAGAATTAAATGAAGGCTTAGATAGAATTGAAAAAGCAATTGACGATATCTCATAAAAATAAAGGAGAATAAAAATGAATTATAATCATTTTATTGAACGGATGAAAAATCAAGAGGAAACAAAAGAGCAGAAACAGAAGGATAAAAAAAAGGCACAAGAAAAAGAAAATAAAAAGGAAGGAAAATAAAATGAAAAATAAAAAGAAAAAAGAATATGATTTAGACACATTAGCCGAATATATGTCAAAAGTCGAATTGGGAGAAGAAGTTACACCAAAAGAAATTGATACAATTGGCGAATATGTAGATGAAAAATTAAATAAAAATAATCAAGATTCAGACCTTGACAAAATATTTTAATGTGGTATACTTAAAATAGATTTAAGGAATAACCTATCAAAAAGGAGAAGATAAAATGACAAATCAACAAGAAACAAAACTAGAGAAAATCTTAGCTGTAAAGAATTTAACGACAGACCCAATTTATTGGAACAATATCAATACAGGAAAATTTGCTGTAACGGACAATGAGAAAAAATTGTACGGAGTAGTTGGAAAACAATATGAGCCTTTAGCACATGGAGATTTTTATGCAAAGGTTAGAGAATGGCTACCAGAAGGAAAAGTTGTTAGCTGTGCTAGTGGTGGTTTTAATGGAGTATCAAAGGCAGTTATTAATATCGAAATTCCATCTAATTATGAAATAAGCGGTCAAAAGGTTGGAGTTTATATTAATTTATTAAATTCCTTAGATGGAACGACACCAGAAGCTATTCATATTTCATTATTGAGATATGCTTGTATGAATATGTTTAGTTTAGGAAAACAAAACGCCTCATTTATTAAAATTAGTGGAAGGCACACTAAAAAAGGATTAGAACTTTTTAACAAACAGATTCCTTTAATTGAACAGATTTATAATGCGGTCAATGGTCAATTAGATGTTGCTAAAAAGTTAGCAGAAAAGGAAATTACAACGGAGTCAGGTAAAGAATTTTTAAACAAGATCAAGGAAAGTAAAACTTTACCTAAAAAAATAATCACAGATGCAGAGGAACTTTGGACAAATCCTACAAGGGAAGAGGACAAAGAGAGAAATTTATGGATTTTATTTAATGCGGTAACAGACCCATTAAATAGAAAATTGGAAGATAAAGAAAAAGTGCTAACCTTCAATCAAATTTTAGGTGTTGGTGATATATTTTCAGAAGCGGTAGCATAAATACAATTACTTTTAGTGCCACAACAGGGAAGTGGTTAGAGATAATCACTTCCCCACCTTATAATGAGGAGAAGAGAAAATGAAAACTAAATTACAAAAAAGATTCAACAGTATTTACAAAGGTAAAAGATTATTAGCAGTACAGTTAGATGGATTTTCACACAAAATCGTATTTGATAATGGAGATAAAGATTCAGAAGTTACGTTTGATGAATTTAGTGGCTGTATGCCCGAAGGTAATTGGTCAGGAAAATCTATTGAATTTTTTAAAGATATAGGACATTCACAATATCAAGGTAATCCAACAGAATATATTTATTATTTACCAGAGGAGAGATAAAATGAAAATGACAAAAGTTAAAACAAAAGAACAAGCAATAAGTAAAGCAATAGATTTTCAATCATGGCAATCTAATCAATCTTTAAGCTATAAAGATGTAATAAATTGGGCAAGTTATTTTGAGAATTTAGCAAGAGAATTTGACCTAGCAGATGAATTTTCAGAAAACGGATTAATATAAACCTAAAAGGAAAATTAAAATGAAATTTTCAGATATAAAACAATTTCCAAATATTCATTATAGGATTAATGTGCCTTTAGAATATATTCCTAAAAAAATTAAAGAATGGACAGAAAATGAAATAGGTGGATTTTTAGAAATGAACCCCGATTTTCAAAGAGGCAATATTTGGACTAAAAATCAACAAATACAATATATCGAATATCTTTTAAAAAATCCAACATCAGGAAAAGAAATTTATTTCAATCATCCCAATTGGATGGGAACGTGGGAAGGTAATTTTGTATTGGTTGATGGATTGCAAAGACTTAACGCTATATTAAAATTTTTAAATAATGAAATTTCTGTTTATGACACTTATTATAAAGATTACAAAGATAGATTACCGATTAGTGTTGATTTAGTATTTAATATAGCGACACTTAAAACAAGAAAGGAAGTCTTACAATGGTATTTAGATTTTAATACAGGCGGTACGATACATAGCAAAGAAGAAATTAATAAAGTGAAACAATTATTAAAGAAGGAGAAATAAAAATGATACATTTTTTAAGTAAATATCATGATGAACAAAAAATATCACACAGATATTGGATTGCTTATGCTACTCTAGTTACTGGAATTGTAGATTTATTTACAATCCCTCTTGGATATACTTGTGATTATCAGGCTGACGTAATAACTAAAGTTATTATGAAAGGTTTGGAAAGAAGAAAAAAAGAAAGGGAAAAATAAACCATGAAATTTAAAGATATAAAAGTAAGACAAACAGTAGAAGGGTATTGTGGCACAAGTGAAAAAGTAACAGGAAAAGTTATTGAAAAATTAAAAACAAGGGTAAAGATAGACTTTAATGGAAAAATAGTAACATATGATAAAGGTCATGTACAATTTTTAACCATAAGTAAAGGGAGAAATAGAAATGTCAAAATTTAAACCAATGTTAGCACCAAATGAAACAGTAAATTTAGATGAAGTAAACTATCCGATTTTAGTAAGTTATAAATTAGATGGAATACGTTGTATATTTAAAGATGGAGAACTTTTAACAAGATCATTAAAGCAGTTACAGAATAAACAATTAAGAGAAAAATTACAGCCATTGGCAGATTATTCTAAAGAACATAACGTAATTCTTGATGGAGAAATTTATAGTCCTAAATTAACTTTTCAAGAAATTACAAGATTTGTTATGACACAAGATTTTGAAGATGCAAAGTCAGTTAAGAAACATGGCGAGGTTTTAAAGATACCAGAACACTTAAAGTTTTATGCTTTTGATTGTGTTAATCAAGATAATTTAACAGAGGAATTCATAGATAGGATTGATACACTTCAAGATATAGCTAACACAGATGAATTTGAAGGCATATTTGTACACTTAGACCAAGATAAATTAGAAAGTAAACAGGAAGTAGAAACATATTTCGAACACGCTTTAGGAGAAGGCTATGAAGGATTAATACTTAAAAGTTTTGAAGGTAAATATAAATGTGGTAGAGGTACAATTAAAGAAGGATTAATTTTTAAAGTAAAACCTTTCGAAACATTTGATGCGGTTATACTAGGAATAGAACAGGCTACCAAAGTTGATCCAAAAGCAGAAAGAAAAATTAATGAATTGGGCAGAAGTGTTACAAGTAAAAAGAAAGGCGATAGGATATGCATTGAAAAAGCAAGTACATTTCAAGTAGAGTATGAAGGAGAATTTGTCTTTCCTGTTTTAGCTATGACTGATATAGAAAAAGAAGAAGTCTGGAAAAATCAAGAAGATTATATTGGTAAAGTATTCGAGTATAAAGGAATGTTAGTAGGTGCAAAAGATGTGCCACGACACCCTGTATTTGTAAGATTCCGAGAGGATAAAGACAAATGAAAATTAAAGAGTTAGAAAAATTAAGGGAAAGGATTGAAGAAAATGTTGAATATGTTGATGTAAAACCTTTCAGCCATAATATAATTGGTATGACATTAAGAATAATTGCAGAAGAATTTGGAAAAGAAAAAGCAAATCAAGCAATTGAAGATTTTATATGCTATACTTTAAGAAAGAAAAGGAGAAATAAAATGAGCAAAGACTTTAATACATTACACGAAATGGGAATATGTAGCAAGGAACAGGCATTAAAAGCATACTGTACAAGTCAAAGTGTTTTTTATCCACCACACCCTGATTATGTAGTTAAAAGTATGGTGGCAGGATTTAAAAAATATTGGAAGGGTAAAATAAACTTAGAAAAATTAACGGAGTTATGTTATTTAAGAGATTTGGAAGCATTATATAAATATTTTGGACAATTTCTTAATGAAGAAGATTTTGAATAATAAAGGAAAATAAAATGAGTGAGTTAAGATTTTCATACAATCCATTTACTGATGATTTTGTTAAGTGTACAGATGGACAGGCACATAGTCTTTCATTACATAATCAAGGTAAGCAAAAACTATTTGATGAATACATTAGAGGTATAATTTTAGATGATATACTTTATCTAAGGCTGTATTATCCCTTTGATAATTTGTCAGATTTAAATTCAACACAGTTGAAGCAGAGAAGCCGAGATTTATTAGAGCAGTATCGAAGCAAGATCAGATTATTAATATTAAAGGAATACAAAATTACACCTAAAGAAATAAAGTTTAATGTAAAGAATGATTTATTAGAAGGAATAGGATTAGCAAATATTTAAGGAGAAAATAAATGAAAAGTACAGAAGAAATATTAACAACAATGACAGTTGATAAAGTTTTTAATGGAGAGGTAACGCATAATAGGCTCAGAGTCTTTAAACATAAAGGTTTAATCGACCATATAATTCCAAAAAGTAAAGGTGGAAATAAACATTTAAATAATTTACAACCTATGTGCTGTAATTGTAATTTAAAAAAGGGAAATAAAATAGAAGATAACTATAAGGAAGGGAAAACTTAAAGGATAAAATAAAATGGCAAATAAAAATTCATATGTTTATGGAATATCTAGGAAAAGAAAAACTAACATAAGAGGGTTTTATAAAATGGAAGATGGAAGTATAGCAGTAGATAATATTTCTCCTATTCTTATAAATACTCAAGGAGAATTTGACTACACTATTAGAAATATTTTCAGACTAGGAGAAGAAGCAGTATTTTATAGATTCAGTGACAGAGGCTTTATTAAAACTAAAGAAGGCAAAATAACAAAGTTTGAAAATAGAATAGAATTAGTCAGAGAAAGATTAAGCACAGAAGAAATTAAAAAACTGATAGAGCAATATGGCGGACTAACTATTTTTAAAGGCGAGAATGGTTATGTAATCGAGATATGGAGAAAATAAAATGAAAATTAGAGATAAAATGAAAAATAATCAAATAGCGATTGCTTCAATTTGGATAGCCAGTGCGGTAGCAGTTTGTTTCGGTGGCGATAGTGAGATATTTATAGGTGCGACAGTGGCAACATTTTTGGTAGGTCTTTAAAGTAACTACTTAATGCAAAGTTATACTTATGCATTTTGTTCGAGAAGTCAAAATGGTTGAGAAATAAATTTGACAAATAAAATAAAAAAGAACTTGACAAAAGTAGAAAATATGTTATACTTATCAAAATAAGGAGAACGAATATGTACGGAGAATATGTAACACTAACAGATGGAGAAAATAAATTTAAAATTTGGGTTTGGTGTACTCCAAATCTTTCACAAAAAGAATTAGTTAAAAGGGCAAAGGCAAAATTAAGGGGAATAGGATAATGAGTATTATATACGACAGAATAAGAATAATTTTTGATAGAGTTGCAAAGGAATACTATCATCTCAAAAAGCAAAGACGAGATGAACTTTATGGTGATTATGGTATTGATAGTGCAACAGATTATGCAAGATATATATTAGAGGAAGTAGCATACGATAAAGATGGTGGAAGTCTTTATTAAAGGAAATTTAAAATGAAAAATAATAAATATAATGTTGATGATGAAGTTTATTGGAGTGATCCCGACAATGATTTTTCAAGTGGGTATTATATAGTGGTAGATATTATCCATGACGATTGCGGAGATGATAACATATATTATATTAAAGATGAGCATAGCGAAGCAGAAGTCTATGAACACGAACTAAGTTAAAGGAGAATTAAAATGCATAAAGGAATAATTTTATTAGTAAAAAAAGAAAAAAACGGAAGTGTAGAGGACATTCAACATAAGGTAGATAGTTTTTTAGAACCTTACGGAGATGGTCAAATTTGGGATTACTATACAATAGGTGGGAGATGGGCAGGAATATTAGATAAATATTGTCCTGAAAAAGACCCTGCCAATATAGAGGAATGCTGGCTATGTAAAGGTACAGGCAAAAGAAATGATACACTAGGTAAAAAAGCACGAAAGGAAAATCCGAAGTATACTTGTAATGGCTGTAATGGAAAAGGAAAGAAAGTTAAGTTTATATTTGAAAAACATGATGATGATATTTTACCTTTATCTAAATGCATTGACGTTGTTAAAGAATGGCAACAAGACCCTAAAGAAGAAGCAGATAAAATAGCACAACAGTACAAGGAAAACTATCCAAAAGATGATGCAGATTTAGGAACAAAGGGCTACTACATGACCATACAGGGTAATTTATTAAGTCAAAATTTTTGTTTCGATACAAATGTTTATAATATTAAAACATGGGATTACAGTATTCCAAAAGATTTAAAAAATTGGTATGCTGTTGTAATTGATATACACAATTAAAAGGAGAAATAAAATGAGTGTAAGAGCATACAAAGTAACCTATAAAGGAAAAAGGTCGTCAGAATTTGCAGAGGAGTGTACCTTTAATTGTTGGGGAGAACACTTAGTTTTTAAAAGACTTATAAGTGACACAGGCGCACAGCTTAATGATGGGTGTTGCGGTAGGTGCGATGTTCCTGTTGAAGCGATTGTTAAACTTGTTAAGGATAAGAAAGTAAAAATTGATCCAAGAACAAAAAAAGCAATTGAAAAAAGATATAAAAGAATTTGGAATAGATGATTATATAACCTACGAATTATTTTAATGGAGAATTAAAATGGAAAAATTTAAAAAAGACGTTGATACAGACAATAATTGGTTTAGAATAGTTAAATAAAGAAAGGAATACAATATGAATTGTGCTACCAATAAACTAAAGCGGTGGATTGTATATGATGAAAAATCAGAAGAATTTTTAGAGTTTACAAATGAAGAATTTAAAAATGTTTTATTAGATAGACCAATCCAATTAATAGATAAAAAACTGTACGATAAAAAAACAGGAAATATGATTTATATTGATGGAATTTTAAATAGATAAAACTTGACAAACATTAAAAAATATGGTATACTCGTTGAGTACAAGGAGTGAATTAAAATGGCTAAGAAAAAGAAATTTAAAGTTTGTGCAACATATATGAGCAGATGCTATTTAGAGATAGAAGCTAAAGATGCTGATGAAGCATATGATATTGCTATGGACACAGATGGTGGAGATTTTATTGAGTCTACGAATAGTTATTATTCGGGGGATTGGGATATTGACCCTAATGAAATAGAGGAGATAAAATAATGAAAATTTATATTATACAAGAAGTAACAGAAGGTGTGGCAGAATGTCCTTCACTATTTATTGATGAAACATTAGCTGATGAATTTTATATTAAATTAGTTAATGAAGTATTTGATGAAGATTTTAAAACAGAAGAAGCAAGTGATTTTTTAAGAGAAGAAGATAGTTTGTACGATATACATTATTGGGTAAGTAAAATAAAGTAAAGGATAAATAAAATGGCTAATGATATTGAAGATATGACAACAGACGAATTAATGAAAGCACATTGTGAAATACAGCGAGAGTTTAAGCATCTAGGAATTTGTCAAACTAAAATTAATCATCTATGCGAGCTAGAAAGAGAATTAACCATAAGAGAGGAAGCTGTATAATGAAAAATAATAAAGCATTTACTTTAGTTGAAGTGATGGTTGTTCTAATGATAATTGGAATACTTGCTTCCATTGCAATACCAAATATATTAAGGGCAAAGATAGAAAGTAATCACACTTTCGCTAAAGCAACACTTAACACAATAGGTAAGGCATTAGAAATTTACTCTGTCAGTAATGGTGGCTATCCTGATGATATAGATAAATTATTTACAGAGGATTATTTGAAGAAAGATTTCTTTTCAGAAACATACAGAGGATATGACTACGAGGGCAAATTATTCAGCAGTACTTATATAGTTATAGCGACACCATTAAATGAAAATGCAGATACTTTTAGTTTAACAACAGGTGGGCTGATAAAATGAAAATTACAAAAGTAAAACAAGAAGATCGAATTGATCCAAGAGATGATATGCCACAGTTTAGAATTGAATGCCGAACATGTTGGGATGTTTCCAGATGGGCTGCATGATGAGTTCAAGTTAATGTTCAATCCTAAGGACAGTAAATATGCTTTAGGTAAAAAGATCGGAGGTTCAACAGCCAAGTTGAAACGAAAAGAGTTTACCGAATACCTTGAGAATATAAGGATTTGGGCTCAGTTAGAGCTGGGAATAATACTACCAGAAATAGGGGGAGACGATGGATAAGCCAAAAGAAAAAAAAGTAAATAGAACGAACAAATATTATATACCATGGCGTGAGGACAAGCCGGTTGATAAAGGATTTAACTTCTACAAAATCACAGGATTTGGTGATGAAGCGGATGTGGCAATATGAACCAAAACATGCAAGTTATACATCATATTAAACAGTACGGATCAATCACACCAAGGGATGCTTACAACAATTATGATATAATGCGCGACGATGGTTGTATACAGCCATTACGAGAGCGAAGAAAAAACTAACAATTATAAAGAGGTGAAATTATGGACACAAGTGAAGAATACATCAAGATGTGTGAGAAGGCGGTGGATATCCGAGAGTTATGGAAGCCAAATGTTGGAGACTATTCAATATTCAGTGACGACAATAGTCTTAGAGTTATCCATGTTGTAAACCACGTTGAAACAATGAGAAAGAAGTGGATATGGCTCCCCCGCCAAGATCAGTTGCAGGGGATGTTGATTAAAGTTCATCCAATAACATTAACGCAGAGATTTAAAGAATATACTGATGTATTAAATTTGAAAGGGTGGGTTCAAGATTGCTCAATGGAACAACTCTGGCTGGCCTTTGTGATGAAGGAGAAGTTTAATAAGACTTGGACAGGTGAAGATTGGAATCGTTAAATATCGTTACGCTAAATATGTATTAAGATGAAAAAATCAGAAATTAAAAAACTAGATATTCTCTGGAGCAAGAAAATCAAAGAGCTTGCAGGAGATAAATGCGAGCATTGTTTGGAAACGGAAGTCTGTTTAAATTCTTGTCACATCATTGGTAGAAGATACCGGGGAACGCGTTGGTTGCTTAAAAACGGTATGTGTCTTTGTTACTCCTGTCATAACCAATACGATGAGCATGGCCCGCTTCACGACTGGCGACACATTAAGTGTATGTAACGACTGTGGGGAAGTTATAGAGAATGGCGTGTTAGTACAAGAGGGAAGGATAACGCCAAAGAAGGATAATTAAATGAAATTATTTATAATTATTATATCTATATTAGCAGGAATTTTATCTTGCCATATAGGAAATGTTATTGTTGACTTAAATATCTCTAATGAGCTACATAAAGGAGAATGCGAGGTAGCAAACTAACTGGTCAATATTGGGAAAGAATACCTTTCTGAGAAAAAGGAGAAATAAAATGGGAACAGATATAAAAGTAGATAGATTTTTTGAAGATATAGATTTAAAGAATTTAGTAAGTCTGACACAGGTGGAAGCTAAAGTCATATCAGATTTCGAAAGGGATTATGAATATTATAATGGTTTGAAAAGTGTTAGTGGTGGATTTGCCTGTATAACTTTAGATGATATTGATAAAGATATTATTATAGGATTTTTAAAGTCAGGTATACAAAATGATTGTGAAAACAATGTATGCACAGATGTAATAGAATTTAATAGAGAAACTTTAAAGGTAAAGATAGTATGAGATTAACAGCCAAACAAATTCAAGATAATTATAATAATATAAAATATATCTCAACAAATGGAGAAATGTATTTTCTAAAAGAATATTATCCTATATGTATGAGAGTAGAAAATAGCGAAGATATTTTAGCCTACTTATATAGATTTATCAAAGGTCAAAATGGTTGAGAACTTTTTTTATGAAATTAAAATATAATAGCAAACATAATACATTTTATTGTGAGTGTTCGTTCTATGAAAAGAGTGTGCCTAAAAGTGCAGGATTTAAATGGAGTCCTAACAGAAAGGTTTGGTACACTACTAATCCAGATACTGCTTCAGAACTATTACAGTACGGAGATCAGTCTGTATTTGAAAAGATAGACGAATCAAGGCAAAGAAATTTAACTGCGGTACAGGAAAGTCAAGCAACAGATTCAGATATTGATATACCTTGTCCAGAAGGGTTAGCGTATATGCCATTTCAAAAAGCAGGAATAGCTTATGCTCTTAAAAGAAACGATACACTTATTGCCGACGAGCCAGGTCTTGGAAAAACAATAGAAGCTATTGGGATTATTAATGGAAATTCTCTGATCAAAAAAGTTTTAATTGTTTGTCCTAAAACAATGACAATAGTTTGGAAAAATGAGTTAGAAAAATGGTTAGTTAATAAGGATTGGAAAGTTTCAATTTGGGATACTAAGAATCAAGAAGATGGCGAAGTTATAATTACTAACTACGATATACTTGACAAGTTGGAAATTTTAAAACGAATTCCCTTTTCCCTTATTATAGGAGATGAGATACATTATTGTAAATCCAAACCTAAGAAGAAAACAAAGAAAGGTAAAGCCACAGGTTCAATAAGAAGTAGAGAATTTTATAAAATAGCGGAGAAAGCAATTAAACGAGTTTATTTGACAGGAACACCTATTCTAAATAAACCTGCTGAACTTTATTATATATTAGAATCTTTAAATTTTCCTATGAATTGGCAAGAATTTATGATTAGATATGCTAATGGGCATAAGGACGATTATGGATATTGGGATACTAAAGGTGCTTCCAATTTAGATGAACTTCAGGATAAGTTACGAGGACACTTAATGGTTAGGAGATTAAAGAAAGATGTTCTGACAGAGTTACCAGATAAAATAAGACAGGTAATTGAATTACCAGAGGACAAACTTAAAGGTGCTATAACTAAAGAGGAAGAATACTTACAAGAGAAACAGGAAGCTATAAAAGAAATAAAACAAAGGATAGCCGAAGCCAAAGAAGATGAGGACAAAGAAAATTATAAAGATGCAGTTAAAGAATTAAAAGAATTTAATTTTTCTGCCTTCAGTGATTTATCAAGGATAAGACACCTGACAGCATTAAAGAAAACACCTTATGCTATTGAACATATTAAGGGAATACTAGAGAGTACGGATAAGATTGTTGTCTTTGCACACCATAGAGATGTTTTGGATAAAATTTATGCCGAGTTTAAAGACGAAGCAGTGCTTTTAACAGGCGATACACCAGTGGAAGAACGAAAAGATATTATAGATCATTTTCAAAGCGATCCAAATTGTAAATTATTTATTGCTTCAATCAAAGCTGGTGGAATAGGTATAACTTTAACAGCTTCATCAACAGTAATTTTTGTTGAGTTGGATTGGACACCAGCAATTATTTCACAGGCAGAGGATAGATGTCACAGAATAGGGCAAGAGAATGCAGTTTTGGTACAGCACTTAGTTGTTAATGGAAGTATTGATTCAAAGATTGCAAAAATGTGTGTTAGAAAGCAAGAAGTAATTACAGAAGCGTTAGATAAACGAATTAATTTAAGTGAGGTGGAATAATGAGTTGGCAAGATAACTTTAGAAAAGGATTCCGAGAACAGGAATTAATGCTGAAAGCAGAGATGGTTTTTGATAGGAATGGTAAAATGTTAAAAAATAGAAGCGATATAGATTATGTATTGCATCAAAGGTTTGATAAATTTATAATAGTAAAAGCATTGCCAAATCCTATAAGCGAGGCAGAATAAAATGTTATATAAATTAATATTATCATTTGTAACTTTTGGATTAATTATACTTTCTTGTAGTGCAGGGTATTATAAAGGAAACACAGATGGGTATATTAAGGGAAGGCAAGATGCTTTTGAAAGCATTATATTAGAGGAATGTTGGCTAAATAAAGTAACCAGAGATATAAATTGTATTGAGTATATTGCAGGAGATAAAACAAATGCTTAAAAAACTATTGAAACACTTTAGAATTAAAAAATTTGAAAGAAATAAAAGCAAGTTATACTGGCATAAAACTAAGTTAAACCTTGAATATATAGGGGTATAATATCATGGAAACAGTATTATATATTGTAAGTTTACTTGAAGATGAAGTAAAAACATATGATTGTCAATTGTGCGATAAATCATTTTTAGAATCGAAAGAAATTGAAACTCACATAAAAGATCATCAAATAAAAATATTAAAAGAGAGTGCTACACAATGAAAAAAACAAAAAGAATAATTTTAATTACTTTAGCATTGTGTTTAATAGCATCAACAGGGTGGACTCAGACACAAAGAAGCGGAATAAGACCATATTGGGTAAGAGATGCACAAGACTTACATCTTTGGTTAAGAGGGAATTTTATATATCAAGATGAAGAAATTGAATATTGGAAACGTCCATTTGAAACAGTGTCAGACATGGGCGGTGACTGTGAGGACTTTGCATTTTTGGTTAAGCATATCTTGAATGATCTTTTCATTAGGTCACAGGTAATTCTTGTTATATTTAAGGGTGAAGATATAGGTCATGCTATCGCAATATTTAAAGAATATGACGGAACTATAAGCTATTTTTCTAACAGGGATTATAGAAAGATTAAATCAAAAACATTTTTAGACCTCTTAAATAGCGACTATCCAAATTGGGAATCGTATCAAGTAGTTACAAATAATCGAAAAGTTATAAGACAAATTTATAGATAATAGCAATATAAGAGAAAGGAAAATCAAGATGAACGAAAAAATTAAAAAATTGTGGTTAGAAGCATTAAGAATTGGGAAGTATAAACAAACTAAAATGAGATTAAAAGGTGTTGACGGTTTTTGTTGTTTAGGCGTTCTTTGTGATTTACATAGGAAAGAAACTAAAAGGAAATGGGTGCAAAAAAAAATATCCAATTATAATGGTAATGTAGAAGATCATTATATGAATGAAAGTAATGTATTGCCTGCTTCAGTTTTTACATGGGCAGGATTAGATTCTAATGATCCAATGATTAAATGTAAATATTTAAGTTATTATAATGATGCACAAAACAGGAGTTTTAATCAAATAGCTGATCTAATTGAAAGGAATTTATAATGAAACCAATTCCAAAAGATTCAGATGTTTACACAATAGAGGAATTTATAAAAATGGTTGAGGAAGGGTGTTTTATAGACTATGATGGGTGGGGAAATTATGCAACAGCCACAGAAGTCAGTGATGAATCTATTTATCCTTCAGATATAACAGGATCAGCCGATAGATTCGATCATACAGGTAAATTTATTAAAACTATTGATATTCAAAAGAAAATAAAAAATTTTACTCACGTTGTTTGGTATAACAGATAAGATCAGGAGATTAATATGAGTGATGAAATTTCAGACAGAATGAAATCGTATGAGAGATGTTTAGACACTAGAATAGTGCCACATATTCCTACCATTTTAAGAATTGATGGCAAAGCATTTCATACTTATACTAAAAAATGTACCAGACCTTTTGATACTCAATTAATGAGTTGCTTTTGGGAAGCAGTTATAGGATTATATAACGAGTTACATTATGATTTAGTGTATGGTCAATCAGACGAGATATCTATTTTGTTTTACAGACCAGATACTTTTTCACAAGAGGAATTTGATGGTAGGCTTTTTAAGTTATCTTCTATTGCTTCCTCAGTAATAACAGCACATTTTAATAAGGCTAGTGTTGATTTTGATTTTGGGAATAGGTTAGCATTCTTCGATTGCAGAGTATTCCAGTTGCCTAGAAATGAAGTAGTTAATTATTTTATTTGGCGACAGCAAGATGCTACAAGAAATTCTATTCAGATGCTAGGCAATGCTCACTTTTCTCATAAGCAATTGCACAAGAAGAATACAAGCACTGTTCAGGACATGATTTTTAAGGAGAAGGGAATTAATTGGGATAGTGTTCCAACAGTATGGAAACGAGGCTGGTGCTGTGATAAGGAATTAAAAATAGATTACGAAATTCCTATATTCACACAAGATAAAAGCTATATTGAAAACTATTTAGAAACTAAGGAGAGGGCAATAAGATGAAATTTATAGTCGTTAGAAAAGGACAAAATGGTATCAATTTTCCTGTGATTAATAAGCAGGGAGATGTAGAGTTTTTTGATTCAGAAGCAGATGCAGATATAGAACGAATAAATCTGCAACCAGATTATGATGAATTGTTGAAAGTTTATGCACCATTTAAAATTTAGATAATAAAAAAATAAACTTGACAAACGTTTAAAAATATGCTATACTTATATAACATTAACAATGTCAAAAAAGGTCGAGAACTTTAAAATGGAAGAAACTAAAAAAGAAGAAACAATAAACGAATGCAAAGGCTGTGGATGTGAAACAAAAGAAAATCTATGTCCTCTTTGTAAAACCTCAAGATACTTAATAAAAAAGCCAAAGGATAATTATGGAAAGACTACCAAATTCGTATTATAGAATTCCTCCCATCTCTGTAGAGTCGTATGAATTTACGGATAGGGAAAGAAATTTATTTACAAAGAGATTTGCAATTAAAAACAGTATAGTAGCTTTAGAAAAAACGGATAAAATGTTAACAGTATGTATGGGAAAACCTACAGAAGAACTGTATAACAAAATTAAAGAACAGAACAAAGGATTTCATATTGCGGTAGCAAAATGTTGTCCAAAGAAACTTCTGGAAGTTCTGGAAACTTTATATTAAAAACAATCGCACACAATTTAAACGAATATAAAAGGAGAAACAAAATGAAAAAACTAATTACATTAATTGCAGTGCTTAGTCTTATAGGATTAGGTACACCTGTCTTTTCTATGGGTGGGGGTGGAGAGGGCGAAAACACCGACTGTAACGGAGAAGGTAATGAAAATTCACCCTGTGATCCACAAAACAATGGTGGACAAGGCGGTAAGGGTGGCAAAGGTGGTAACTCTACTATCAAAAATAGTGGAAATTCAACAATCAGGAATAGTGGTAATTCCTCTATTGAAAGCACAATCCGAAATAACATTGAAAATAATACCAGTAATAGCAACGATCAAAGTCAAAATGCTAATGCTAACAATGAGGGTGTAAATGTAGATGCTTCAGATAATAGTAGCTACTCTTATGAGGAAGTGCCTCAAGTAGCACCTACATTTCCAATGAAGGGAACTACCTCATTTACATTTAGCACACCAGTTGGTGGTGGTGGCTTCTCTAAAGATAGTAAGGATGCGAAGCTAATCTCTGCTGGCAGTTTTATTCAACAAGTAAGAGATGCAAAATTACTTGATGAAGATGATGCTAAAGAAGCTACTCTAAATATAGTGAACAAACTACTTAAGAGAGCCTGTGGGCGAAGCTGTGTATTACAAGATGAAGAATCAAGCGATAAAGAAGTTACAGAAAATGGTGGTAATCTTTAACAATACCTTGACAAACTGGTAAGGTTCGTGTTATACTTGTATAGAGGGGTTTACTCTAACATTAACAGGAAAATATTATGGAAAATCTAATAACAGACTTGAAAACTTGTGTTGGACAAAAATTAATTGATGCTTATAACATGGAAAATGATTATATTGTTTTTGATGATATAGATAGACTTAGCTTCATAATTTATGTCGAAATGATAAAAGAAGAAAAATCTCATTTCTGATTAGGGAGAAACACGCCATGAAAATGGATGATGGATTTTATAACGTAGGAGATATCTCAATAAATGAAGCTATTGAGAGATGTGTCAAAGTATATGGTATAGAGGGAACAGAGGACACAATAAAAAGAGTTTACATACATCAAGATTCAAAAAGATTAAGAGAACTGTTTTTAAATGCACTTCATAAGAAATATAAAATTGGAGAACAGGCATAATGAGTTACACAAAAATTATAGCTATAGTTTTATTTGTGGTATTGTCGATATTTGGATTGTTTGAAGATTTTTTAAAACATTTTGAGGAGAAATAAAATGAGTAGCAAAGACATATCAGATTTCTTAACAGACCTAGATAATGTTGGTGGCACAATCTTTAGATGTGACTTTATTAAGAGAACTAATGGAGAATATCGAAAGATGGTAGCTAGGAGAGGTGTAACGAAGGGCGTAAAGGGTGTAGGAATGGCTTATAATCCTAGAGCAAAACAGCTTCTTGGTGTGTGGGATATGCAGAAGCAAGCGTTCAGAATGATACCTTATGATAATATTATCTTACTTAAAGCCAAAGGTAAAGTAAAGATCGACATTAACCGATTAAATGCTTTAGGAAAAAATAAGAAGAAAGAAGTATTAGCTTCTATATAAGGGGAAGAACTATGAAATTAAGTGATGTAGTTTTAATTGTACAAGTTATTGGATTGCTTGTAGCTTTGCTTGGCAAGTCTGGAGTAGTGGGTGGGGGATTGTTTTGCTTTAATGCTATTCCTGCAATTATATCCATTTTAGGATGCCCTGTATATTTTTTGGTAAAAACTTTGGAAAATTAAAATGGTTAAAATAAATTATAGACATATTCCATGTGGAGAAAAATTTACCTACGAGGGTAAGGACTTTACAAAAACCAATCATGGCAGAGCATTTTACTATGAAGATGGCAAAATAGTAATTAAAAAATTTAAGAAAAGGGCAATAGTGGACATACAAGAGAATAGTTTTGATTTTGTGCCACCCCTAGACTAGGAGAAATTATGTTATTAGAGATATTAGTAGGTGCATTAATCGGGTTTTACATACAATATTATTTAACAAATGGCACAAATGGCAGACTGTCTTTATTATTTAAAATTTTATTCGTATATTTTTGTGGAATAGCTTATGGATATTTTTGGGGTATGTCAACATTACTGCCATAAAGGAAATAAAGATGAAAGATAAATTTACAAGATTAGAAAGGGAGAGATTTCTCTGGATTTTATTACTAATTACTATGTCAGCATTTAATGGCTGTACAACAGTGGATTTAAATGATACATCAACATCATTTGAGCCTATTCCTTATGAGAGGGGAATACAGGATGTTAAATAGAGAAGATATAAGAAAAATATTAGAAGCACACACTAAAGTTATCAACAATCTTAAAGATAGCGGAAAAGATGTGCAAGATATTCCCATGAAAGAGATACAGGATTTAATATTAGGGGAATTAAGCAAGGAAAAGTAATGAAATATCAAATTACAAAAATACAATGTAAAAAACAAATACCTAAAGGAAATATATGTGATGGGTGCGGAGGATATTTAGAACCTATAGAAACTATTGATAATTCCTGGAACCCTACCTATTGGGCAGGATGTAGGAAATGTCATGTGTTTACTACGGGAGCAACTAAAAAGATATTTAAAATTGCAAGAAAATTAGTAAAAAAAGGTAGATTAGAGCCTTACACACACGATACTATGATACAATTTAAAGAAAGTAAAAATAGATTCGAGAAAGATATTGGCTAGTTTCTCAAACTAAGGGTGCTTGTAGTATTGTTTATGATGTTTTAAAAGAATTATGAAAATAGATCAAAATATGAATTTAACAAATAAAAATAAAGAAAAATGTAAAAGAGGGCATAAATTTACTAAAGAAAATACTAGAATATTAAAAAATGGCTGGAGAGTATGTAAAGAATGTAAAAAATTACATGATAAAAAATTTTGGAGTAAACCAAAAAATAAAATTAAAAGAAAAAAGTATCTAAAAGAATGGCGATTAAATAATTTAGATAAATCAAGAAATAATGCTATAAGAGCATACAATAGAGTTAGGGAAATTATTGAAAAAGCAAAAAATAAACCTTGCATTGATTGTAATATAAAATATCCTCATTATGTCATGGATTTTGACCATATTAAAGGAAATAAACTTATAAATGTAGGAAGAACTCGTTCTACATTAAAAACTTTAAAAGAAATAAAAAAATGTGAGGTAGTTTGTTCTAATTGTCATAGGATTAGAACTTGGAAAAATAAAAAAAGAAAAAGGATTTCAAATGTTTCCAACTGAAGAAAATATAAATAATATTAAAAAATTAGTGGAGGAAGGGTATATAAGTGTAAGAAATCATCCCAAATATCCTTATTTCATCTATAATTATACAGCAAAAACACAATACTCTTCTAATTGGTGTGTAGAAACTTTGAATTGTAGAGGACTAATACTGGATGAGGATTATAAAATTATAGCAAGAGGAATGCAGAAATTTTTTAATTATGCAGAATATAATAAAGATAGTAAAATTGGAGAATTGCCACCATATAAAACATTCGATGTCTATGAAAAATTGGATGGTAGTTTAATTATAATGAGTGAAGATGATGAGAATATAATTGTTGCCACAAGGGGAAGTTTTGAGAGTGAGCAATCAAATGTTGCAAGAGAAATACTTAAAGAGAAATATCCTAAATTACAGCTAAATAAAAATCTCAGTTATTTAATGGAAGTAATTTATCCAGAGAATAGGATAGTTGTTGACTATGAGGGTACAAGAGAGTTAATTCTTTTAGCAATCATAGACAATAAGACAGGGAAAGATGTTAAATGGAATCATGTGGAAAGTTTTGGAAGAACATACGGCATTCCAGTTGTAAAAAAATATGATTTCAATTCTAAGGCAGATATAGGAGAAGCTATTGCGGGCAATGCAATTGATAATGCAGAAGGGTACGTCATACAATTTGATACGGGCTTAAGAGTCAAGGTAAAATTTGCCGAGTATGTGAGATTGCATAGACTTATTACAGGAGTTAGCAATAAATCTGTTTGGGAAATGTTAAGAGCAGGGGAATCCATTGAAGCACTTCTGGAAAAAGTACCAGATGAATTCTTTAAATGGGTTAAAAAAACAAGTAAAAGATTTAAAAAGAAGTATGATAAGATAGAAAAAGAATCTAAGAAAATAATTGATGATGGCAGGGAATTTCAAGATAGAAAAGCAGTAGCAGAATATTTCAAAGAGCATAAAAAATATCAATCAATTCTATTCGCTATGTATGATGATAAAAAGTATGAAGATATAATTTGGAAAATGTTAAGACCTAAATATGCTAAACCTTTTAAGGAGGATGTTTAAAATGAAACAGCATGAGATAGATAAAATAATAAATAAAATTGCACTTAAACATGATATGTGTTTTACAGAATTAGAAAAAACACTTCTTGAATCGGCAGTATTAAGGGGTGCAATGCACATAGCGGATAAAAATACAGCGATTCTTAATAAATGGGAAGAGAAATATTTTAAAAAATTAGGTAATAATTCTTATAAAAGAGGAGATAAATAAATGAATTGGAAATACCCTAAGAAAAAACATAAAATATGGAGGAAATATTTTGCAATTCTTCCTATAAGAGTATATAATGATAACGATACAGTTGTTTGGTTAGATTTTTTTGATGAATATACAGAAACAACATCAAGTGGTGTAGGACATTGTTGGAGGTATCCTAGTGAAATAAAGGGAAAATTAGGTATAAATTCTTGTGCTTGCATGACATTTGTTGCTACATTATTCCTTTCAATTATTATTTATTTTATTTTTATTGTAGGTAATTAATAAGGATTTTAATAATGAAAAATACATACAACATATTTTGTACAGTGTGGATAAAATTAAATAAAAAATCAAATTATTTAGTACATCAATGTTCTAACAAAAGTAATGCTCAAAATAAATGTAAACAATATAATAATGAACCATTAAATCATGCAATTGAAGCAAAATTTTCAATAGAAAATCAAAAGGACAATATAAAATGACTTGGGCAGAATTTAAAAATAAATTAGAAGAGGGTAAATGGGAAATTATATAATGAAAGCAGAACTTCAAAATAAATTATTTGAAAAATATCCAAAAATATTTAAACAAAAAGACGATTCTATGAGAGAAACCTGTATGTGTTGGGGAATAGATTGTGATGCTGGATGGTATGCCTTATTGGATTGCTTATGCCACCATATACAGTATAGAGTAGATAAGGGAGAAGAAGGATACATACGTTATCCATTTGGAATGTTTTTTGGTAAACTTTTTGGATGTACTTGGATGGTAGGTAGACGGACTAATAAAAAAATACAACAAGTAGAAGCTATTCAAGTAAAAGAAAAATTTGGTGGACTCAGATTTTATTATTATGGTGGTAATAAGGAAATCGACACAATGATTCATATGATAGAAAGTATGAGTTACTGTACTTGCGAAACTTGTGGCAGTACTAGGGATGTTTCTCAAACAAAGGGATGGATTTATACTTGGTGTAAGGATTGTCAAAGTAAAGCAACCAAAAGGGGAAAAATCTAATGGAAAATGTCGAACAAGAAACAACAAGAAAATTGGCAAGTATTCAAACGATCCTAAAACTTGAGCCTATTACAAAAGCAGATGCAATAGAAAAGGCAACAATACTAGGTTGGGAAGTAGTTGTTAAAAAGGGAGATTTTAAGGTTGGAGATTCTGCAGTTTATTTTGAAATTGATAGTTTACTTCCTAGAAAAGAATGGAATGAATTTCTATTTCATAATGATAAACCAGAGGTAAGACTTAAAACAGTTAAGCTAAGAGGCCAAGTATCTCAAGGTTTGGCTATGCCTTTATCTATATTACCAATAACATATGAACAATTTTGTGGGAATATGGAAGTTATTGAAACGTCTGAAGGACAATCTAATATTCCTGTTAAAGAAGGATTAGATTTAACAGAGCTTTTAGGAGTTAAGAAATATGTTCCCTATATTCCTGCACAGCTAATGGGTCAAGTAAAAGGAACAAGACCAGAATTTGTACCAAAGACAGATGAGCCGAGAATACAGGGAGAGCCACAGCTACTTGAAAGATATAAAGGAAAGACTTTCTATATAACAGAGAAGATAGATGGCTCAAGTATGTCTGTTTATTTTAATAATGGTGAGTTCGGGGTATGTTCTAGGAACATGGACTTAAAGGAAACGGAAGGTAATTCTTTTTGGAAAATAGCAAGAGAATTAGATTTAGAAAATAGGCTACAACATAATGAAACCAATTTAGTTTTACAGGGAGAATTATGGGGTCAAGGAGTACAGGGTAATAAACTTAAATCAGATAAGTTAAACTTCAGTGTATTTAATGTTTATGATATCAACGAAAGAAGATATCTAGATGTAAATGAAATGATGGAAGTGTGTGATAAATTGGACATAGACAGTGTTCCTATTTTAGATTTAGCTTTTGAATTAGATCACACAGTAAATGAATTAGTAGAATATGCGTCAGATAAAAGTTTTATTAATAGGGAAGTTTATTTAGAAGGTTTAGTATTTAGACCGCTAATAGAAGAACGAGATAGTGATATTGGTAGGCTATCTTTTAAAGTAATCAATCCAAAATTTTTACTCCATTATAAGGAATAGTAATATGGATACGAAATATTTACCTAGAAAGAAACAATATGCTAAAACCTATTATAAAAAGAATAAGAAAAAAGTAGACGAGTATAAAAAACAATATATAAAAGAAAATAAAGATAAAGTTAAAAAATATATGGATGAATATTATCAAGATAATAAAGATAAATGGAAGGGATATCAAAAAATTAGAGAAACTAATCCAGATTATCACGCATCTATGAGAAGGAGGTATCATAAAAATAAAGATAAGATTAAAATAACTAGAAAAGAACCAAAGGTAAGATTTAGAATAGCAAAATATGTATCAAGGATTAGAGGATTTAAATGGTTAATTAAATTTGAGGATTATGTAAAGTTAATAAAAGAGCCATGTTTTTATTGTAGTACTTCTCTGTCTAAAGAAACAGGTGTAGGACTAGATAGGATAAATAATAAAAAGAATTATAACTTAAAAAATGTATTACCCTGTTGTGGTGATTGTAATTCAGTAAGACATCATATATTAACCGTTGATGAAACACAAATAGCTATGTTAGCTGTATTAAATTATAGAATAAAGGAGAATAAAAATGTTAGATAAAAAGAAAGTAATAGAAAATGCAGAAAATAAATATTCAAATTATTTAGTACATATACAGAGAAGCTCTAAGTCTAGTAAATTATCAGGAGAATCTCAAGCAATAGTTGAAGCAATCGTTGAAGCAATTAATAATGGAGTAGATTTTGAAGTAGAAGAAAAAGTCGATTCAGAAAACGAGGAATAAAAATGAAAGTAATATTTTGGAATACAGATACACAGAAAGATTTTATGAATAAGGATGGGGCTTTGTATGTTGAAGGTGCGGAGTCTATTAAACCTAATCTTAAAATCTTAACAGAGTTTGCCAAAGAGAATAACATAATGGTGGTAAATACAAGGGATTTACATGATGATCTAGATGATGAGTTGTCAGAAACTCCTGATTTTATTAATACTTTCCCACCACATTGTATGTATGGCACTGAAGGTGCAGAATTTATAGAAGAAACAAAACCAGATAAAATCATTACTACAGGATCAAATGAACTTTATTATGGATTAAATACGCCTGTTTTGAATATATGTGCAAGAAATGTAGTTATAGATAAAAATAAGTTTGATGTATTCAAAGGAAATCCTCATACAGAGGAATTTTTAAAATTAATTAATCCAAACCTAGTTGTAGTCTATGGAGTAGCAACAAACGTATGTGTTCATCACGCTGTAATGGGATTAAGCAAAAGAGGCTATAAAGTCAGAGTAGTTGAAGATGCGATTAAGGGACTACCAAATATATCTGCGAGAACTATTACAGAAAATTGGTATAATGCAGGAGTACGCTACATGAAAACGAAAGATATTGTAATTCATGGGATATCGTTATGAATAATATAATTACATCATTATTAGATACTGATTTTTATAAATTTACAATGGGTCAATTTGCTTGGCTCTATTATCCTGATGTAAAAGTAAAGTATGCTTTTACAGATAGGACAAAGGATAGCACCTTATTAGATTTTGGAGTAACTGATGAGGGTATAGTAAGAAATATTATCGAAGAATTAGATGCAGTTAGAAATTTGAAGTTTACTTTAGAGGAATTAAATTATCTAAGTAATTTAGGGATTTTTTCAAAAGAGTATTTAAATTTCTTAAGCAATTTAAATTTGCCACCTGTGTATGTAAGTATTAAAAAAAATAAGTTAATTATTGAAACAGAGGGCAAATGGTCGGAAGCTATATTTTGGGAAACATTTATTTTAAGTATTGTGAATGAATTATATCATAGAAGGTTTCTAAATGTAGGACACATAGGCGAATGTGATAGAAGATTAGATACCAAAATTGATAAAATAAATGCTACACCATTTAAATTTATTGAGTTCGGTACTAGAAGAAGATTTTCAAAAGAGATACAGGACAGAGTACTAAGAGAATTACTTGCAGGAATACATAACGATAGTCTTTTAGGCACATCTAATGTATATCTTGCTAAAGAATATGATTTAAAGCCTATTGGAACAATGGCACACGAATTACCTATGGTTATAGCGGGTCTTAATGAGGCCTTTGTAGGAGTTAGTGATTATTCAAGGCATATTATATTTAAACATTGTGCATTCAATAATTGGTACGAGTTATGTGGAGAAGATTTGTCAATAGCTTTAACAGATACTTTTGGTTCAGATTTCTTTTTTGAAGATTTCTCTAAAAACCAAGCCAAGAAATGGAGAGGACTTAGACAGGATTCAGGCGACCCAATAGGGTTTGGTTATAAGGCAATAGAATTTTATAATAAGCATGGAATCAATCCAAAAGAAAAATTAATAGTTTTTAGTGATGGCTTAAACATTAATAAAATTTATAAAATAGAAAAAGAATTTAAAGGGAAGATTCAAACAGCTTATGGATGGGGAACAAATTTAACAAATGATGTTGGATATGATAAGAACTGCTCTTATATAGGGAAGCCTTTATCTATTGTTGTGAAGGCAGTAGAAGCAAATGGAATACCTTTAGTTAAACTTACAGATAATTTAAATAAGGCTGTTGGGGATAAGAAAACTATAGAACGATATAAAAAAGCATTCGGATATAAGAATACTTATAAAGAGCAATTGAAATATTAGGAGAATACAATGAAAAATATAATTATTATAATTTTAAGTATCATAGTATTTTTATTTATTGTTAATATGTCATATTCTATAGGATTTTCAGAAGGATACGAGTTAAGAGAAATTAAAAATATTTATGATTCAATTTAAACATGGAGAATAAAATGAAAATCAATAATTGGTTTATATTAATTTTAGTAATTGGTATTTTTACATTCAGTGGTTGTAATGTTGATGTTGTAGGTAAGGTACGAGATAACACTTTAGAAACCTTTGAAACAGGTTTTAAAAAGGGAGTAAATTGTACAGAGATAGCACTTGAGCAAGGACATCCTGTTGAATATTGTTATAAAGTATTAGATATTTTAATTAATACAATAAAGGCAGAAGATGGAAAAAACTAATAGTTGGTACGTTATTGCTAAAGCGGATAGAAGATTCAGATACAATTCTCATGGTATTTTCCATAAGAGTAAAGTGTATTATGATTTAAATGAGGCAATAGAAGTAAGGGATAAAACACAGGAAAGAACAAACACAAAACTAATAATTTTAAAAAGAACTTGTAGAAAGTTAGAGGTTTAAAATGAAATTAAAAAAATTTGCTAAAATAATTAATGAAGTTTGTGAAAACCATCCTAAAGTTGAGGTTGTTTTAAACTCTGGTATGGGTGAAGATGGGCATGTTGATAGAATTACTAATATAGAAGTAAAGCAAGCCAAACCACATGAAGATACTCACCTATTCTTAAAGGGTCATTTAAAAAATGGTGGATGGGGTGGTGGAGATGCATTTATACAACCCTATCAAAAAAAGATCGAGGCAGAAAAAGATATTTGGGTTATTCATATTACATAAAAGGAATTATAAAAATGGTTAGAGAAAGATATTAAAATGAATAATATAATAGGGTATAAAAGACCTTATAGTAGTAAAGTAGGTGTTTATCGAATAAGAAATGTTATAAATAATAAAGTATATATTGGTAGTACTTCTACGGCTTTTTCTAGTAGAAAACAAGCCCATTTTAATACCTTGCGAAAGAATAAACACCATTCGGAACATTTACAAAAATCATATAATAAATATGGAGAAAACAATTTTATATTTGAAATATTAGAAATATGTAATAAAAATAAAGTAATAAAATTGGAACAAAAATGGCTAGATAAAATAAAAAGTTATTTACCTCAAAATGGTTACAATTTACTTAGAATCGCAGGTAGCTGTAAGGGAAGAGTATTAACACAAGAACATAAAGATAAAATATCAAAAAGTGAAAAAGGTAAGCACGTTTCAAAAGAGACAAAATTAAAATTATCAATCGCTAATAAAGGTAAAGGGCTTGGAGAAACAAGACCACTGCGTTCAGAGGAAACAAAACGTAAGATAGGTAATGCTAATAGAGGTAGAAGAATGACAGAAGCAACTAAGAAAAAGATTAGTAAAGCACTTAAAGGTAGGAAATATAATAAAAGGAAATAATTATGAAAGTAATATTTACAAAAGGAATCCAAGCATCAGGAAAAAGCACATGGGCGAAACAATTCTGTGAAAAGAATCAGAATTGGATTAGAGTAAACAGGGATTCTCTTAGACATATGAGAGGAAAGTATTGGATTCCAAAACAGGAAAAACTTATTAGTAAATGGGAGCAGTATTTAATATTAAGTGCATTAGAGGATGGTAAAAGTGTAGTGATTGATGCTACTAACTTGAATCCTAAATATTATAATAACTTAAAGTCTGTTATTTTAGTAGAGTTTCCAGATACTAAAATAGAATCAAAAATATTTGATGTTCCTCTTGAGGAATGTATTAAAAGAGATTTAAAAAGAGAAAATTCTGTAGGCAAAGAAGTAATAACTAAGTTTTATAATACCTACTTAAAGCCAAAAGAAGAAAGTGAAAAAAGTCCAGAACTTTTGGAGCAGGATTCCAATTTACCTCATGCAATTATCTGTGATTTAGATGGTACAGTTGCTTTAATGAATGGGAGAGACCCTTATAAATGGGAAACGTGTGATAAAGATTTACCCAATAAACCTGTCATAGAATTAGTAAAAAATTATGCAGAAATGGGAAGTAAAATTATATTTTTATCTGGTAGAGATGGTAGGGGTATGGAAAAAACATTAAATTGGATTACAGAACATGTGGCACTATATACTCTTCAATGGGAATTATTTATGAGAGCACCAAAAGATAATAGAAAAGATTGTATTATTAAAAGAGAATTATTTGATAAGCACATTAAAGATAAGTATTATGTAGACTTTGTATTAGATGATAGGGATCAAGTTGTGAAACTCTGGAGAAACATGGGATTAACTTGTCTTCAAGTCGCTGAAGGAAATTTCTAATGATATTTATAAAACCATTTATATATTTAATTGATTTACTTAATTACTTTGCACATTTAGAAGGACAAAGATTCTGTACCAATTATCAAAGATACAAACAACCAAAATGGATTGAGGATATATTAAAATGAAAAGATTCAGATGCACAAAAGAATATATGTTACTTTGCTTCTTTCTAGCGGTAGCTATGAAATGGAGCTACACTCAACCCGTATTTTGGTTTGCTTTAATTCTATGGGGCGTACTAATAAATATGTACGAGAGGTCTGTAAGAAGGTACGTTGCAAAGGAAAATGAGGAAGATGAACTTTAAATTATTCTTATGCAAATTAGGATTTCATAAATGGGAATATCGTAAAAGGCCTATATTACATTATAAAGATACTATTAGAAACTGTATCAAATGTGAAAAAATTCAAATAAATTATGAATCGAAAGGTTGTCCTCCTATATGGTTAAGCAGGAAGATATAATATAATGTCAGAATATTACAGACCACAAAGAATAAGGAACATGTATAAAAAGACCGATAAATTATTTAAAATTAGTCGGTCTAAAATAGAATTGTTTATTAATTGTCCTAAATGTTTTTATCTTGATAGAAAATTAGGGATAGCTAGACCACCTATGTTTCCATATACTTTAAATTTGGCGGTTGATGGCTTACTTAAGAAAGAGTTTGATATATATAGAGAAAAAGGTGAAGCACATCCTTTGATGAAAGCCAATAAAATTAAAGCTATACCGTTTAAACATGAAAAGATGGATGAATGGAGAGATGCCTTGCATCATGGTTGTACTTATAAATTTCCAAAGACTAATTTATTAATTACAGGTGCGATAGACGATTTATGGATTAAAAGAAGCAAAGAATTAATTGTTGCTGATTATAAAGCTACTTCAAAAAATGCTGAAGTAACTTTAGATGCCGATTGGCAAGCAGGATATAGAAGGCAAATGGAAGTATATCAATGGCTATTTAGAAAGAACGGCTTTAAAGTAAGTGATAAATGTTATTTTGTTTATTCAAATGGTATAAAATCAAAAAGAAAATTTGGTGACAAATTACATTTTGATACAAAAGTTTTAGAATACATTGGAAATACTAGATGGATTGTAGGAGTAATTAGAGAATTATATAAATGTTTACAATCTAGGAAAATTCCAAAGCCAAGTTATGCTTGTGATTATTGTCAGTATAATAATGCTTTAAATGGTAAATTGAAATGAAAAAGAAATGTACAAAATGTGGAAAGACTAAAAAATTGTCTGAATTTATAAAAGATAGAAATAGAAAAGATAATTTGAGGTCGGAATGTTCTGAATGTAGTAAAGATTATATAAGAAGTGGTGGAAATAGATTTGATAGGTTTGTTACTATTGAAAGAAGAAAAAGAAAAGAATTATTTCAAAAAGGATTAAAAAAATGTTCTAAATGTAAGAAAATTAAAGATATATTTGAATATAGTAAAAATAAAATAAATAATTACGGTTTACAATCTGCTTGTATAAAATGTCAAAATAAATTATCAATAATAAGACTTAGAAAAAAAGGTATAGGGTTTAAAAAATTAAAAATTATAGAACTTTTAAAAAATAATAAAAAGAGATGTCCAGAATGTAAAAGAATTAAAAATATTTCTGGATTTCATATAAATAAAGATAATAAATGCGGACTTGCCAGTAGTTGTAAAGTATGTATTAGCAAATATAATAAAAAACGTTGGAAAATATATTATAAAAAAAATAAAAAAATGTTAATTAAAGCAAAATTATTATGGCGTAAAAATAATCCTGAAAAAAATAGAGAAATCGAAAAAAGATATACAAGAAAGAGAATGAAAAATGACCCAAGATTTAAATTAGTATGTCAATTGAGATCGAGATTATACCAAGCAATAAAAAATAATAAAAAATCAAAGCGTACTTTTGAATTAGTAGGTTGTGAATTAGATTATTTAATGTTTCATCTACAAAGACAATTTAAAAAAGGAATGACTTGGGACAATAACAGTTTTGAAGGATGGCATACTGACCATATTATTGCTTGTTCTAGGTTTGATTTATCTAAACCAAAAGAACAAGAGAAATGTTTTCATTGGACAAATCTTAGACCATTGTGGGCTAAAGAAAATATGTCTAAAGGAGACAATTTACCAAAAAATTTAAAATTAAGAAGATGGACAGATAAAGGCTGGATATTTAAATGGAAATGAGATTAAAAATTGTAGCAATAGTAATTTTAATTCTACTTATGTCGGTTACTATAGGTAATGCCGATAGGGTTACTCTTAAAAATGGACAAGTCATTGAAGGGAATGTTGTGGAAATTTTTGAAGAAGAGGTAGCTATCCTGTTTGATGTAGTGATTGAAGGAGAATTAGTAGGTGGCAAAATTAAACTTTATAGTACGGAAGTAACTATTATAGAAATAAATGAAGACTACAAGCACTTAAAGTATAAGCAATTGACATCAGAGGAACAAGAACAAGAAAAGCAAGCCTATGAAGAAAGACAAAAAAGTAATTCAGATATGGATGATAGAATTACTTCGAGGATAGAGAGAACTATTAAGAGAAGGGTAGAACAAAAACAGAGAGAAGAAGATAAGGTACATGAGAAAGAGGTCATTACCCAAAGACATCTTAATCGTAAAGACCTCATTACGCATTCGGTAGATGAGCACATAACCCCAAAAGTAATCATAAAGGATACAAATGAAACCACAGTTACTAGAGAAGAATATTACAGGGATCGGGAATAACATGAAAGATGCCGAGAAATTAGGACAATGCTATTTAAAATTACAAAAGGTTAGTGCCGAACTCTTTGAAATTATGGAGAGACATCCTGATGTAAAGCATGTCAAAGATAACTTGCGAAAAGCTATGCAGGGAATTTCCGATATAGCTCACGATATTTATACAGAAGCACATAGACTAAAAGAAGAGGAAGATAAAAAATGAAAGAAATGATTAAAAAAATGTTTTTAACGAAACACAGTCCTTTTAGATTGGCTTACATTAAATTAGTAAAGGATAAGAGAGGTTTTAATCCTTTTGAAAAAGTTAAGGATTTTGACAAATTAATTGAAGTTGCTAATCAAATCAGAGATGCCATATTACTAAAGGGGAGAAGGGCAGCAGATATAAATTCTTTGTACAAAGATGTGGTTAATTTCTATGAGTGAGCATAAATATCTGGTTAAAAAATTAGCAAACTTAGAGAGGCTCGCATCTATAGATGAAATGACGAGCTTATATAATCACAGATACTTTAAAGAAGCCTTTGCTAATGAGATTTATAGAGCCAAAAGATATGACAGGAACTTATCATTAATTGTTATTGATATTAATGGCTTGAAGAAAATTAATGATGAACTCGGACATTCATTTGGAGACATAGCTATTGTTAATGTAGCTGTAATCTTGTATAAAAGTATTAGGAAATCAAATATTATCTGCAGGTATGGTGGAGATGAGTTTGTTATTATACTTCCAGAAACGGGTAATGAGGATGCAAAGTTACTTGCCAAAAGATTAGAGAAGAAGACCATAACATTTAACGGGGATGTAACAATTAGTATTGGGGTTTCATCATTTCCAAAAAATGGAAAGACTATTAAAGGTTTATTTAATTTCGCTGATAAAGAAATGTACAAGAACAAGGGAAGTAAAAGATGAAAAAAAAGATTCGCATGGCTATCCATACCACCACATGCTGTAAAGGCTATGACTTTAGCTGTTCAACTGGCTTGTAAAAACAGCAAACCGAGATGGATGCCAGATTTTGAAGAGTTTGCAGAAGTATATGCGAGACATCCCAATTGGATCAAGCCTTTAGGTGCAACAGAAGAAGATATTGACTTATTGACAGGAAATCTTAGAGAAAAAGGTTTGAGAGTTAAAAGTATAAACGAAGATTTGAGGAGAAAAAATAATGAGAGTTGAAATTAAGGAATTTGAGGAAATAAAGTATGTACAGCAATATTTAAATGGACTACTTAAAAATCCAAAGACACCTTTGAATGGTTTTCAAGTAACTCCATATGCAGTTCAGCCTAGCGTAGTTCATTACTTAGTTACTGTCAATATTATAGAACAGTCCGATATACAAGAAGTTAATGTAGACGATTTACCACAAGGGGAGGAAATAAAATGAAAGTTTATCTTGCAGGATACATGAGTGGAGATTGTTTGAATGAATGTGTAGAATGGCGAATGCAAATTAGAGATCATTATGAAAACTGGACTAACACAGCTTCAGGTAAAAAGGAGCATTATCCTATTGAATTTTTAGATCCTTTCAATGGGCCAGAATTAAATAGTTTAGATGGAAAAGGATTAAAATCCTCTGTGCCACCTAATGCTATTTTTGCAGGTGATATGATGTCCGTTAAAGCCTGTGATTTAGTGGTAGCAAATTTAGATACCTTTACTCTGAAGTTACTAGATAAGAAATTTATAGATTTATATCCTAGTACCTTATCTGAAGCAAAGAATAGTATAAGAGAATTACTAAACTTTATAAAGAATATTCGACCAATGATCGGAACATTCTTTGAATTAGGATGGTGTACAGCTTGGCAAAAGGACTTTATATTAATTGTACCAGAACAGTATAAAGAAGTGGCTGCAGGGCATCCTTTTTTAAAACAGGCTTCTGAAGTGTATGGAAGTGTGGATGATTTCTTAGATGCTAAGATATTAAATTATTTTTATAAGAGATTAAATGGTGCAAATTACGAATTTAAGGCAAAAGTATAATGCCTATATTATTAACAATATTTACATTTTGTATAACTATTTTTATTGTTCTCATATTGTTAGCACCCTTTATAGGATTCTTAATTACAGCAAGTTTATTTGTAAAAGTTAAATTAAATAAGAGAGGATTAAAATGAATTCAGAATCAAGGAAATTTCTAGAAAAACTATTATTGCAATGTGGGCCTTCAGGCTTTGAAGAAAAGGCACACAAAGTGTGGTGTGATAGAACTGCACAATATGCCGATCACATGAATAGAGATGTGATGGGAAATAGCATAGCAATTTTAAATAAAGAAGCAAAGTTTAAAATTATGTTGGCTGGACATTGTGATGAAATTGGATTCATAATTACTCATATTTCAGATAAGGGCTTTCTTTATGTAGAAACTATTGGAGGCATTGATAGGTCGGTTATAGCTGGAACACATGTAACTATTCAATCAGAAAAAGGATATGTGGAAGGTATTATAGGGAAGAAGGCAATCCATTTAGAATCAGGCACTGAAAGAGGTAAGGTACTTAAAATTACGGATGCTTATATAGATGTGGGTTTTAAAAGTAAAAAAGATGCTGGAAAATTTGTTCAGGTTGGAGACCCTGTTTCTTTTTCTCCTAACTTTTTAGAACTTAAGAATGATTTATTTTCTTCCAAAGGATGTGACGATAAGGTTGGTGCATTCGTTGTTTCCGAAGTCATAAAGATATTACATTCTAAAAGAAAGAAATTAAACAAAAATGTAGGCATATACTCTACTGCAACAGTTCAAGAGGAAGTTGGTGTAAGAGGTGCAACAACAAGTGCTTTTGGAATCAATCCAGATGTAGCATTTGCAACGGATGTAACTTTTTCTTCCGATACTCCTGAAGCTAGTCAGAAAGAATTGGGAGATGTTAAGTTAGGTAAGGGTGGAGTAATTCATCCTGGCCCTGCTAACAATAGAATTCTTTATAACTTAGTTAAGAAAGTTGCTAAAAATAAAAAGATTCCATTTCAGATTCAATCAAGTGGATATCCCGACGGAACAGACACTTCTGCTATTCAATTAAGCAGGAATGGAACAGCAACAGTATTAATAAGTATTCCAAATAGGTATATGCATACGCCTGTAGAAGCCTGTTCATTTAAAGATTTAGAAAATACTGCAAAATTAATTGCTGAAGTTATTTTAAAAATTACACCTGATACAAACTTTATACCTAAATTATGAAACTTGCTAGAGATAAAATATATTTAAAGAATAACCCTTGGTTAGTAAGTTACTATGCTCTAAGAGCTAGATGTAATAATAAAAATTGTAATGCTTATAAATATTATGGTAAAAAAGGAATAAAAGTATTAATAACTAAAGAACAAATTAAAGAATTATGGTTTAGAGATAAAGCGTATAATATGAAAAGACCAAGTATAGATAGAAGAAACAATAAAAATAATTATACATTTAATAATTGTAGGTTTATTGAAGTCAAACTTAATAATACACAAGACAAAGGTATGAAAATCGGTCAATATGATTTAAATAATAATTTAATTAAAGTATGGAAATCTCAATCAGAAATGGCTAGAAGTTTAAAGGTATATCCATCCTATATAAGTAAAGTAATTAATAATAAACTCAAATCTACTTGTGGATTTATATTTAAAAAGGAGGTATAAAATGATAACAACTAAAACAATAGAAACAAACGTAAACTTATCTGGATTAGATTTAACATATTTGGTATTGGACAGTTTTACAAATTCAGGTATTTTAGGAAAGAAGGAATTAAATAAAAAAAAGATTAATGATAGAACTTATGTTAATTTTCCTAAATTAGTTTTAACTACTAAAACAGGTGAGAAAATTATTTGTTCAGATTTAAAAAGTGTTGATTTTGTACTTTATCCTGTAAAACAGCGTGAAGCTTAATAATTTTAGCTATTAAACCTAACATGAACTTCATACCAAAGGTATAATTATGACATGTATAATTGGATTTATAGATAAAAATAAAGATGTGTACATAGGTGGGGATAGTGCAGGCGTGGCTGGACTAGAAATCCACGAAAGAAAAGATACTAAAGTATTTAAAATTCAAAATTTTTTAATTGGATATACTTCGTCTTTTCGTATGGGGCAACTTTTAAGATTTAAATTAAAAGTTAAAAAACAATTAAAAAATCAATCAGATTATGAATATATGTGTACTACTTTTATTGATAGTGTTAGAAAATGTTTAAAGGATAATGGATATGCAGAAATACATAACAATAAAGAAGAAATAGGGACTTTTTTAGTGGGTTACAATAGCCATTTGTACAGTGTGGCAAATGATTTACAGGTAGGAGAAGATATTGATAATTATGATTCTTGCGGTTGTGGGCATTCATTCGCTTTTGGAGCTTTAAACATATTAACTAAAAATAAAAACTTAAGTGCGAAAGATATTATTATTGGTGCACTAGAAACAGCCACAAAATTTAGTGGAGGAGTTAGGCCACCATTTATAATTGAAAAAATATAATCATGAAATATACTAAGAAAGAAATAACAGAGTTTATTAAAGAGTCCAATGCCATTGAAGGTGTTTGGGCAGATCAAGCAATACAAGATAGTTTACAAGCATGGGAGTGGCTTACTGAAGAAATGAAAGAGATTACTCTTATGGATATACTTATAGCACATAAAGGAATCCTATGTAAACTTGAACCAAATATTGCAGGTAAACTTAGAAGCGAACTTAGAGTAGATGTTCAAGTAGGTGGAAGAATTTGTGTTAGATATTATGATGTACCTAATAGAATTTCCCAATGGATAGTACAGACTAGAATTCTTAAATGGGATGATGAAGTTATTAAGGGAATACATATAGCATTTGAAAAAATACATCCCTTTGCAGATGGAAATGGTCGTATAGGTAGATTGTTATACTGTTGGATGCGAGAGAAGGCCAATTTACCTATTCATATTATTTATGAGAAAGATAAACAAAACTACTATGAGTGGTTTAGGGAGTAATCATGGCTATACGAATAGGAGATTGTGAAGGCTGTAAACAAAGAGACATTCAAGTATTTGATAATACGAGTAAATGCATTATTTGTGCTAGGCTAGATAACATAGAGGAAGCATTACATGGTATTTTCACTGTTGATTCTAATGTAAGAATACAAGAACTAACAAGAGAAATTGTTAAAGAAAGATTTCCCAATGACGTATCTGGAGAATTTAATAATGTTTTTAGTGGCGAGGCAAGTAAAGCTATTTATACACCAGAGGTACAAATTACAGCTATTAAAAGATTTTTATATGAAACTTTAACAGGAATAAGATAAACTTGACAAACAGCAATTTATATGTTATACTTATAGAAAGGGGTATGCTATGGAAAAAGGTAACTTCAATATTAACATTCAGGAAATACAAAATATGAGTAGGGAAAAGGTAACAATATATACACATCCCGATAATGCTGAAGTATTAGCTTCAATTCTATACAGATTACATAAAGAGATTCATGGAGATGAAAATGAATAAAGAACCAGTCGATATATTTGTCGATGGCTCAATTAGAAAGAATGGTAAAAAGAATGCATTTGGAGGAGTTGGGGTTGTAGGCTTCAGTAATAATAAATGTGTTTTAACATTCTCTCAATTAGTGAAGGCAAAGACAAATAATGAATCTGAATACCTTGCTGTATTTAAAGGTGTAAAATTAGGGGATGGATTAAAGAGAGATTACATTATTTATTCAGACAGTGAGTTAATTGTTAAGCAAATCAAAGGCGAGTATAGAGTTGAAAAGGCTTCACTATTAGGGCTACGAAACATGACTGTGTTTGCTATGGAAGTTAGTGAATATTATAAAGGAATCAAATGGATAAGCAGAGAATATAATAAAGAGGCAGATAAACTAGCCCAATGGATTACTAAGGAGGCATTATGATAACGGGAACATTAATTTTATTATCGGTATTGTTTGTAATTGTACTAATACATGAAGCAGGACATTTGATCGTAGCAAAGAAATGTGGAGTAGGTGTAAAGACATTTTCGATTGGGTTTGGCCCAAGACTTATAGGAATTAAATTTTTTGATGGAAATCCTTCTATAAGAATTTTTAATAGACCTCCTACTAATGAAACTCTATGGGAATTAGGAGAAACAGAATATAGACTTGCACCAATACCTTTCGGTGGATTCTGTGCTATGGAAGGGGAGATGGATGGAGAAGAGGAGAGCTGTTTAGTCAATAAACCTTACCTACAAAAAGTAGCAGTGGCAATGGGTGGGGCATTTGTAAATATTGTTACAGGATTTATAGCTATTGCCAGTATTATAATTCCACAGACAGGATTTTTTAAAGGACTAAAATTTACAGTTCTAGCAATAGGGGATATGGTTACACAAGCATATACTCAAACTGTAGCATTAATAACAGGGCAAGTACCTTTGGCACACTGGAACGAGATAGCCGAGGCAAGTGCTCAAATGGCTAGTTTTGAGGGCATAGTATTACTGTTTGGTTTTTATTCTATAATCTTAGCCTTATTTAATCTGCTCCCATTTCCAGCATTGGATGGCAGCTTACCCTTATTATGGGGATTAGAGTATATTTTTGGAAAGAAAACAGGTAGACTTATATCAAATACACTTGTGAACATAGGATTTACACTCCTTATGGGATTACAGATATTTATTATTCTGTATTGGATTTTCTTCTAGGACTTGACAGACTGGTACATTGTGTGTTATACTTATAGAGAGGGTAATTTTTATGAAAAGGTGCACAACTTGTAAGGTTAAAAAGAAATTAATAGAATTTTCTAAACAGCGTACTGGCAAAGAGGGTTTATTTTCTCAATGTAAACTTTGCAAAAGAGGATATGATACAAAATATTATGAAAAAAATAAAAAAAGAATGGATGAAAGAAATAAGGGGTATTATATAAAGAATAAGGATAAATTTGCAAAAAAGAGTCTAAAATATTATCATAAAAATTCAATAAAAATGAGAGAGTACCATAGGGCTTATTATAAAAAAAATAAAAAAACAATATTTGAAAAACATTATAAAAAACTTAAAGAAGATCCACAATATAAAGTAAAATATAGTTTGAGAAAAAGGATGCAAAGTGCTTTAAAAGGCAAGAATAAATCTACAAACACAGTAGAATTACTTGGCTGTTGTATTCCTTATTTAATGTTTTATATACAGAATAATTTTAAAAATAGAATGAATTGGAATAATCATGGAGATTGGCATATTGATCACATTATACCTTGTGCTAATTTTAATTTAATTATAGAATCAGAACAAAGAAAATGTTTTCATTACACTAATTTACAACCTTTATGGGCAAAAGATAATATTAAAAAAGGAAAGAATATCCCTAAAAATTTAAAATCGTATAAATGGACAAAATATGGGTGGGAATTTAATTATGAGCAATGATTTGTACATACCATTACTTCTGTTGAATTTAACTAAACAGGAAAATCAACTGCTTATCTTATTGTATGTAATACATGAGACAACGAAGAAAGCAGGAAGTAAAAAATCATATATGCTAGAAGAGATCGCTAAGTTAGCTTCATTAACTAAGCCTCAAACTGTAGATGCGTTGAACAAACTTCTATTAAGGAACATTATAGGGAAGACCGTTTATGATGGAATTGTTGATCCAAAGATTGTTCAAAATTTTGATGATGATTTTTTAAATATACTTTATGATAAAATAAATCCTTTAGAATCCGCTAAACAAAAAGCTGGATTTATCATTGATGATGTTGATAACATTTATGTATTGAATCCAGTTATACGGTCTTGGAAATATACACCAAAGACTAATGTTGTAAGGATACTTAAAAAATTAAAGAAAAGTATTCCAAATGATTTTATTGAATATCTATTAAAAAGTTTTAATGATGGAAAGAAGGATGATAAAAGGAAGCAAGGGAATGCGAGATTAAACGGTTGGAATATTAAGGAAGCTGTAGAAATATTTAGAGCTAAGTATCAAGTACGATTTGGGAATGTCTACCTTATTAATAACAGTAGTAGGGATTACATTTACATGAAGCAGTTAATTGGTGATCTTTCTATTAATAGTGTAAGCAGGGATAACTTAGAACCATTTTTTGATTATGCATTTGATAGGGCAATGGACAAAGACTATTTATTAAAGATTGTAGGACTTAAATATTATTTGAATGAGTACTTAACAAAGCTAGGTAAAAAGAATTATGTCACTAAAAATAAGTAAAGAAGATAGAAAGCAATTAAAGAGAGTACTTAGTGGTTTAGGTAGGAGAAAGACTAAGGAAACTATCTTTTATGATTTATGTTTTTGCTTAATGGCTCCTCAAACTACTTTTAAAAGTAACATTAAAGTAATTAAGGAACTGAGAAAGAGGAAATTTTATACACACGATGTAATAAGTTTACCACAGATATGTAAGCCTGTTAGATTTTATAACAATAAGGCAAGGTATCTAAGAGAAGCTAAGAAAAACTTTGAGGAAATTTTATCTGTTGTTAAGAAAACAGATGATGAAGATTGCGGTTACTCTAAAAGAGAATGGCTAGTAAAGAATGTTAAAGGATTAGGAATGAAAGCTGCTTCTCACTTTCTTAGAAATTTAGGATATGATGCACTGGCAATTATTGATACACATATTATTAAGTTTATGTCAAAACAACCTTTGTTTGATCCAATACTGGCTTGTAAAATACCTTGTGTAAGAATTCATCTTAATGAGGAACAACAGGCCGAATTAGAAAAAGAGTTTAGAAAAGAAGTAACAACTTTAAGAGGGTATGAAAATTTAGAGATGAATTTTCAATTTATTGCTGGTGAGCACAATTTAACCACAGCAGAATTAGATGCCCTTATATGGAAAATATATTCAGGAACAGAATGGAAGGACTTTACATTTTGATAAACTTAATGATAGACATTGAAACTACAGGGGTATATGCCGATAAACATGCTATTATACAATTGGCTGCAGTTCCTTTTGATATTAAAACACAGGAAATAGGGGAATCTTTTTGTAGATGTTTAGATATACCTTTTGATAGGGAATGGATGCCAGAAACTGCGGATTGGTGGAAGAAAACTAATCCATATAGATTAGAGGAAATATTATCTAAAGGGGAACTTCACTTAGATGTATTTTTTGATTTTAAAGAATATGTAGAATCATTTGGAAAAGGTGTAAGATTTTGGTCACATCATACTGTTGATTGGGAAATGATTGAACATTATTTTAGAAGTTATAAAATCGGAAGTCCGTTCACTTATAGAAGTTTTATAGAGTTGGACAGTTACCTAGAAGCATTAATACCTAATAATATAGGGAAGTACAAGCCAGTGATAAATCCTAATGACCAGCATGATGCTTTATTTGATTGCCAGCATCAAATTAATTGGCTGTTCAATACTATAAATAAAGGAACTTAATTTATGAAAGTAAATAATTTAGATCATTTAATTGAAAGAGTAAAGACACACTTTAGGGAGTACTTAGAATCATTTGATACTGAGTTCACTACCTCACACTTTACTTGTCCTAATAGATTAGAACATAAAAATGAAGACAGTGCTCCATCGGCAGCATTCTATCCTGGCCCCGATGCTTTCAAGTGTTTTGGTTGTGAATCAAGTGGGGATATTTTCACAGCAGCACATTATTTAGAAGGCAAACCATTAAGTGGCAAGGATTGGATCAGAGATAATGTTTTATATTTAGCAGACATGTTTGGCGAAGAATACGAAGCAATAGATAAGACAGAAGATGAATTGAAGAGAGATGAACTTTATAAAGCCTTAGAAGATACATGTATGTTATCAAGTGCTGTTTTAAAATCAGATAATCCCAAATTAGGAGAGGTCAAAGATTATATTACTGCAAGAGGATGGGATGAACTAATCGAAGAATTTGATTTTGGTTATTGTACTTATGGAAAACTTATTGAAGTATTAAAGAAACGTGGACATGGTGAAGAAGTTCTTAGAGATGTGGGACTTATTCCACCTAAAGAAGCTAAAGGAGTATATGAGAAGTACTTATTAGAGAACAGATTAGTGTTCCCAATAAGAAATGATTATGGAAAGATAGTTGCCTTCGCAAGTAGACTACTTCAGCCACCTAAAAACAAAGATGAGCAGAAGTATTTACAATCAAGGAATACGAGTCTTTACAATAAGAACAATACATTATTTAATTTGGACAAAGCTCGATTGAGTAACAGAGTATATATAGTAGAAGGCTACGCAGATGTGTTTACTCTATATAAGCATGGTATTGACAATGTAGCAGCATTATGTGGATTAAGTTTTAATGAGACTAAGTATAAACTATTGCTACAAAATTCAGTTAAAGAGATTGTATTCTGCTTAGATAATGATGAAGCTGGTAAAAATGCATTAAGTAGAATAATTGATAAAGATTTAAAAAAATTGACGGGTATAAAGGCATATATAAAAGTATTCCCTCAAGACTGTATACACAAAGATGTAGATGAATTTATTAATGAGGAAGGTATTGAAGCATTCAATGCATTACCAGAATTAAGCATCTTTGAATTTAAATTGGAAAAATTAAAAAATAACAAAGATGATGTGATTATAAAGAACGATATTATACAACTTATTGTAGAAGAAGAAGACTTTACTAAGAAAGAATCCATGTGTAAAAAGCTATCAGAAGTAATAGAGATCAGCACAGAGGCTATTAAAAAGGAAGTAGACAGACATGCAAAGTTAGATAAGGGAAGTCATTTGACAACATCTGAAGATATCTTTGAAGAATTAAATTGCTTTGAGAGAGTTGTTAATGATTGGGATAGAAAATTATGGAGCAGGACAGGCTCGCTTTTAGGATTAGATGCTAAGAGGTTTCCACAGTTCATTAAAAATATGGATGGTATACAGAATATGTTTTACTTAATTGCAGCCGATACCAATGTAGGAAAGTCCGCACTGTTATTAAACTTAGCACTTGATTTAATTGAATCTAATGATGATGTATTTGTTTTATTCTTTTCAGTAGACGATTCGATCAGTCAACTTTTACCAAGAATGGTTGCATTAGATAAGGACATAGCAATTAATACTGTATCAAATCCTAAATTTAAAATTCAATTTAATGATGATTATCCAGATGATATTAAGGAAAAATTATTATTAAGCAGAACAGAAGGTATTAATAAACTTAAAGGATTATCAGACAGGTTCGCTATTAAAGAGGAATGTCAAGCAAAGAGAATAGAGGATATAAATAAGTATATTCAGATTTATAAGAAGATTGCAGGTGCAAAACAGTTAGTAGTCTTTGTAGATAACCTCCATAGAATAACTTCTTATAAAAAACAGGACACAAGAGAATTATACATGGGTATATCTGACAGTTTAAAATTATGGAAAACAGAATATGATATACCTGTTATCGCTACAGCAGAGTTAAAGAAAACATATCATAATAAACGACCTGTAGGAGATGATATTAAAGAAGTTAAGGATTTACAGTTTGATGCGGATGTCGTAGCATTATTGTTTAGTGATTTTTATACAAATAAAAGTACAAGTTTAAAATTTATAACACAGGAAGTATTACCAGAAGGAACAGATTTAGAAAGACCTATTGTAGAAGTAAATATAATGAAAAATAAAACAAGTTCTTATAAAAAGAGACTATACTATAAATTCTATCCAGAGTATTCTAAATATGTAGAATGTGATTATAATGAGATAGAAAAGTTTCAAAGGAATTTTAACGAATAAGGAGAGTGACCGATCATGGCTAAAGTATGGACAAAAGAAAAATTAGGAATGTTGCAAGCTTATTTGGAAAGTGGTATGACTTATGAACGGATTGCTGAGAAATTAAATAAAAGTATAGATTCTATAGACCATACTATTCGAAGATATAAGCTAAGAAAGCACAAACCTGTTGCACCTTCTAAAGAGGAAACTATTAAAGAGGAAGCTGTTTCTACTTTAGAAAAGTTAGATGATAAGTATTTTGAACAACTTAAAAAGAAAGTAAAAACAAGTTGGAGTATTAAAAAAACACAAGTAAAACCAACAAAGGGTAAACAACCTTATCGAATATACCTAGCAATGGGTGACGAACATATACCCGAACATAATATGACAGCGATAAAGTCTATTCTTTATATGATGGATGATATAAAGTTCGATGGTTTAGTTAGAATTGGAGATTTTATGGATTTTGGCTGCATTAGTCATTGGAATAAGACTAAGCAATTAACTAGCGAAGGAATGAAATTAAAAGAAGATTATATTGTGGGTAACGCTATTCTCGATGAGTTTGATAAGAGATTACCAGATGGGTGCGATAAGCATTTTATGTTTGGTAATCATGAGGATTGGTATTACCAGTTCATAGAAAACAATCCCTCTCTAGAAGGTATGCTTCATCCAACACAAGAACTCCATCTAGAAGAGAGAGGATACAAAGTTCACGAACATTATAATGACATTTTTCGTATAGGTCAATTGAATTTTACTCATGGAATTTATACAGGAATGCATTATGTTAAAAAGCATATTGATGAGTTAAAGACTAATGTACTTTTTGGCCACTTACATAGCCAAAGAGAGAGATATGAATCCTCTCCAGCTAAACAGCTATCAATTGGTGGATATGCTTTAGGTTGTTTATGCTCTATGTCGCCAGGATATATGAAGGGAAGACCCAATAAATGGACAAATGGATTTGGTGTTATTTACTTTTATCCAAATGGTGATTTTGAAGTAAGATTAATTAGAATTATTAAGGGCAAATTCATCTTTGATGGAAAAGTTTACGATGGAAATCGTTAAGGATAGAATATATAATTGCATAGATTGTGGTAAAAAGTTGGTTAGTTATTATGCAACACGTTGCCGTTCTTGCTCTAAGAAAGGTAAGTTAAACTATAATTGGAAAGGCGGTAGGAGAGTAAGATCGGATGGTTATATATTAATATTTTGTCCAGAACATATAAATAGAACACATGATAATTATATGTTAGAGCATAGATTAGTTATGGAAAAATATTTAGGGAGACATCTTAAAACAGAAGAAGTTGTTCATCACATTGATGGCAACAGAGCTAACAATAAACTTGAAAATTTAATACTTTTTCCAACACATTCTGCTCATCAAAGTTTTAAACATACTGGAGAGTCTAAATATATTTGTAAACATTGTGGAAAGAATCAAAAGGATAAATAATAATGCTTAAAATAAGGGATAAGGTTAAATATTATTTTGAGATTTCCCCAGGATGGGTAACTGTACATACAGGTATTATTTTTATAATACATGAAAGTATAGTTTTTCCTGATAAATTATCCTACGGTGTTATAAGGGATTCTAATAAATTTCACGATTTTGGATATAAAGAAGATTTTAAAAAAGTTTACAACGGGAATAAATAATTATGTTAATTAATAGTAAAGGAATATTATTTTTAATGACAGAATATAGTCTTAATGTAATTGATATAATGGATAATTTTGAAGAAATATGTGATCAGCTAATAGGGGAATTTTTAGAAAATTTCAGTTATTTTGAGGAAAATAATATTAAAAGTTAATAAAGATTTGTGATAAAGGTAGTTCCTATAAAAACTCAAACCGATGAAGATTACTACCCATCACATTCATATAGGTAAAGGGTGTTCCTATAACTATGCTAACATACACCTCACCTAAAATTTAAGGCAAAAGAAGTTCCTATAACTATAGAACTGGAGGTCGTCGGTTCGATTCCGACCATGCTTCAAGGCATGTAGCTCAGTGGTAGAGCACCAGTATTAAATTACTTCTCGCCTTTACTAAAGGGAAAAGAAAATGAAAACATTAAAACTTTTTAACGCAGTAGTAGCAAAGCCATCCAATAAAGAAGTGTTTATTAATGCTAAAGGATTAGCCATTGTACCTGAAGCGTTGTATGCAAAAGCTAGAATTATTAAATTCTATGAGGATAATGAATTATCTGGTGCGAGGCTGAATATGACATTTCACAAATCTTGGAAGAAAATTGCAGAAAGTACAAGATATGAATTACTCTGTGATCAGATAAGACATTATATCTCTACTTATGGAAGTAACTTTCAAGATGAGATATATATTCCTGATGAAGTTTTGGAAGTTCCTGACGTTAAATTGAAATACAGATTAGTTCAAGCGTATACAGAAGAAGAGCTTACTGAAAAATGTCTTGATCTTTTAAAATCTGGTATAGCATTAAAGGAAGAAACTGTAGATGATTTAATTACAGTGCTTGTTGATGAGTTGCAATATACCTTTACAGGTGATGAAGGTATTCGAAACAAAGAAGCAGTAGTTAAACTAGCTGATTTATATGGTATCTTTCCAAAAGATCCTGCACAATTTTTTAGATACATTGTTTATAAATCGACAGGAGAAACACTTCTTATAAAAAATGAGCAAGCAATTGAAATGATTAAAGACAGTAGCTATAATCCTGTACCACAATTTAATAAGTTCGGTCTTGAAAAGTTAGCTGAAATCTTTAATAGATTTAAACCTTTATTCTTAGCTTTTAAGAAGAGGTGTCCAAAAACAATTAATAAGATTTCAAAATTATCTAAGAAACATCATGTGCCTTTAGTTGAGAATCCATTAAACAAGGTAACGAGTGTACCTCTAACACAGAAAGAGGTTCACTGGCTTGATAATGCTACGCCTTTCGCACTATTTAAAGCAATATCGGCTTGTTATTCCAGAAAAAATGGTCAAACTAATTTCACATATCGAATTAGAAATGGTAAATCTTGGACTACTAAAAATGAAAAAGGTGTAGCTAAAGCGGTAAGAGCAAATTACAAGTTCCTTATGGACTATATTAAGGGAAGGTTTGATATGACGGGCATAAAAGTGTATCTTCCCAAAGATGTAAAATATGCATTACCAACATCTGAAAAAATGTTTGTTGGAAACATTCCAACTGGTACAAAGTTCTATGGAGATAAATTAGCTGTAGGAATTTATTGGGAAAATGCTTGGGGAGCAAACGACCTAGATTTATCTGGTTGTAATATAAGTGGTAAAGTAGGTTGGAATTCTGATTATAATCAAAGAGGAAGTCTAATGTATTCTGGAGATATTACTAATGCTCCTAAAGGTGCTGTTGAATACCTTTATGCAAGAGATGGATTACCTGGAACTACTTTAGTACATAATAATGTTTATTCAGGTGATAAGAATTGCAAGTTTAAGATTATCATTGGAAGAGGTGACGGTATCAATAAAAAATACATGATGAATCCTGATAATCTTTTCGCTGAAATTATGTGCGAATCAGTTCAAGAACAAAGTGTTCTAGGTATGTTAGCTGAAGATAAAGATAAGCAAGTGTTTGTACTTTTAAATTTTGGAGCAGGCCAACTAAGAGTGTCGAACAAATGTGACTTAACTGATATTTCTAGAGCCTCTATTGAAGAACAGTGGTTAAAGTCTATTACCTTTGATAAACTTATCAAAGAATTAGGTGCAACCATAGTTAGATCAAAAAAAGATGCCGATTATAGTTTGGATCTTGATGATTTAAATAAAAATAGTTTTACGGAAATATTAGAAGCAGATAAGAAAAAGGTGGAGAAATTAAATGCAATTTAAAGATTTAATTTACTATTCAAATCCTATACCTTATGAAGGAGCATTAGAACGGATATTAAAAAAGAAAGGTATAAAAAAGGGAGATAAGGTATATGTCTTACCTTTTGAAAATACAATCTACAGGGCTACTTATAAAGGAGGAACAAGATTAGATATTAAGGTTCCTTCTAATATTACCTATTGTGTGGAGCCATTAGTTATTCATGAGTTAGTTGCAAAAACTAAAAAGAAATTAATAGAAAATTATAAAAAATTTAAACTTCGTATGCTTAAGGTAGAAGAAGATAATATAAAAGATCAAATTAAAGAATTAAAAGATTTAAAGATTACATAAGGATAAGTAAATGAGTTTAGATGATGCGATTAAAAGATCTATGGGATTATCAAATAAGCTCATAAAAGGAGAGAATAAGATGAAACAGATTAAAACAAATGAAATAACAGGTAATTTCATTAATGAAGCTGTAGAAGGAAAGCTATTCATTAATAATGTATGGGTGGATGCTTTTAATAATGAAACATTTGAAGTAATAAATCCAGCTACAGAAGAAGTTATTGCAAATGTTGCACAAGGTGGAGAAGCCGATGTAGATTTAGCGGTTGCAGCAGCTAGAGCTGCTTTTGAAGGATGGAGTAAAACACCACATAGAGAAAGAGCTAAATTTCTTTTTAAGATTGCTGAAAAACTTACCTTGTATAAAGAAGCATTTGCTAGAATTGAAACTATTGATAATGGTAAGCCTATTTCTGAAACACTTAATGCTGATTTACCATTAGCTATCGAATGTTTTGAATATTACGGAGCATTAGCATATAGGGGAATAGGTGGCAAAACAATTCCTATTAAAGAGGGTTTCACTAATAGTACATTTAGAGAACCTATTGGAGTTATCGGTCAAATTATTCCTTGGAACTTTCCTTTATTAATGTTGGCATGGAAAGTAGCACCAGCTTTAGCCACAGGTAATCCTGTTGTATTAAAACCTGCAGAGCAAACACCTTTATCTGCATTAGAATTTGCAAAGATTCTTGTTGAAATTGGATTACCAAAAGGTGTTGTCAATATCGTTACTGGAGATGGTACGACAGGAGAATTCATTGTAAAACATCCCGATGTTGATAAGATTGCTTTCACTGGTTCAACAGAAGTTGGAAAATTAATTAGTGCAACTGCAGGTCTTAAGAGAGTTTCTTTAGAGCTTGGCGGTAAAGCACCTAATATTGTATTTGCTGATAGTAACATTAATGATGCGGTACAAGGAGCAATAACAAGTATCTTCTTTAATCAAGGAGAAGTTTGTTGTGCTGGTTCGAGACTCTTTGTAGAGGAAAGCATAAAGGGAGAGTTTGTAGATAAATTAAAAAATGCTACAGAAAGTTTAGTACAAGGCGATCCTTTAGACCCTAAAACACAAATTGGTGCTCAAATATCTAAAGAACAATTCGCTAAAATTCTAGATTATATTGAGAGAGGTATCCTAGAAGGAGCAAAACTTATTACAGGTAATACATATTCAACTAAAAAGGGAGATGGTCTTTTTATTAGACCTACGATTCTTGAAGCAACAGATGATAATATTTGTGCAAGAGAAGAAATCTTTGGGCCAGTTGTAACGATCCTTACTTTTAAAGATGAAGCCGATGTAATTAAGAGAGCCAATGATACTAATTACGGATTGTCTGCAGGTATTTGGACAAGAGATATTGGTAAGGCTAATAGGGTCGCAGCAGCAATCAGAGCAGGAACAATTTGGATTAATTGCTATAACGTTTTTGATGCAGCTTCACCGTTTGGTGGATATAAAGATAGTGGGCATGGTAGAGAATTAGGAGAGTATGCTTTAGATCTTTATACAGAAGTTAAATCAGTTATTACTTCTAAAGAATAAAATGAAACCAAAATTAAAAATATTAATCGGTAATATAGGCTCTGGTAAAAGTACTTATACTAAAAAGTATCAGAAAAAAGGATATGTAATTATTTCAAGAGATTCTTTAAGGTACGGTATAGGTGCAGGCAATTATGTATATAATGAAAATTACGAGCCAATTATTTTTAAGACAGAAGAATATTTATTTGAAAATTTCTGTTCCAAACAAGTAAATTTAGTGATTGATGAAATTAATGTATCTAAAAAAATGAGAGAACGTTATATTTCCATAGGTAAAATTTATAATTATGAAATTATTGCAGTACGGTTTCCTAAACTAAATAGAGATACTTCTGTCGAAAGACGTTTAATAAATAATCATGGAGATATTCCTAAAACTATTTGGAGACAAGTGTGGTCAAGATTTAATACTTTATATAAAAACCCCACTAAAAAAGAAGGATTTAATAAAATTATTAAATTGAAAAAGAAAGATGTAGGTTTAAAATGAAATTTAGAGAATATGATGTAGATGATATTATAGTTATAGAACCTTGTGAAGGAAAAAAGTTTGTTAAAAAATTGAAAGAGTTACATGAGAAATATGATGTAATTGATTTACAATACTCAACACTTATTGCTGGACATAGTGCTTTAGCACTAGTAAGGAATAAAAAATGAGAACTTGTTGCATATGTGGAGCAGGATGGAAAACTCCTAAAGAGGATGTTGTAATTTATGGCTGTACCCTATGTAGAAGGGGAGGCCATATAGTCAACACTAGAAATATGCCAAGAAATACTAAATTTGAAATATCTCCTCATTTAAGAGGGCGAGAAGTAATAGATAGGATCAATAAAAAGTTAGAAGAATGGGGATGTGAACTCAGATGGAAAATAAAATAAAAAATTGGGAAGCTAGATATTTTAGAGGAGGATACTTAGCAAAATCTTGCCTTATGTCTAAAGAGTCTGCCAATAATTTTATGATTCAACATGTTGATGGGCATTACATAGAAAAAGTTAAAGGATTCTTTAAAGGTAAACGAATTTATAAATATCCACAGGAGAAAATAAATGCATGATAAAAACATAGCAAAATTTTTAGATTATACAAACTTAGATAATCAAGCACCAAGAAGGTTGATAAAAAAAATGGTAGACGAATCAATCGAATTTGGTTTCGGTGGGATTTGTGTAGCCCCATGTTGGACTAACTTTGTTCAAGCCAGATTAGAACGTGCAGGAGCTACAGATATAGAGGTAGTTACTGTACCCAATTGGTATATGGGTGGAGGAGAAGAACAAATGGAAGGTATTGCAGACTCTTGTTGCGAACATTGTGATGAGATAGATTATATATGGAATATTTATCAGTTTGGAGATTTAAAACAATATGAAAAGACAGCAGAAGAACTTAAAAGAATTAGAGAAATGACCAAAGGTAAACTTAAAATAATCATTGAAACATATTATCTAAGAAAATCAGATGAAAAGATTCACAAACAAGGAATGAAAAAGATTATTAAGAAAGCATGTGAACTCGTTAATAAGAGTGGGGCCGATTGGATTAAGACAGATAGTGGATTATTTAAAAGACCTGACTTTGAAACTTTAGTTGAAGATTGTAAACTAATGGTAAAATATTCTAAGTTGCCTGTTAAAGCTGCAGATGGAATTAAAACTAAGCATGAGGCACAGACTTTAATAAATTTAGGAGTAAAGAGAATTGGTACTTCTAATGCAGTAGGAATCGCTACAAGCGATGTATAAGGAGAAATTTTTATGATAGTTTATGGTATTTGTGAAAATGGTAGACTAATGGAAGCCTCTGTTCATACTAAAGGTGAGTTTTTTATGCCTTTAATATTTACTAAAAAACGTGAAGCAAAAAAGTTTTATAAATGATAAGAGAAATGTTCCTTGGAAGGGTGTTTATTTAAATTGTTCTATTTCCATAAAAAAATTTAATATAACTAAATCAAACTTACTTAATGAAAAATAGAAAAGAATATTATAAACAATATCATAAAGATAATATAGAAGATATTAAACAACGTCAAAGACTGTATAGACAAAGCATTGCTTATAAAAAATATAAAGTAGAATACATAACAAATAGAAGAAAATTAGATGTACGATTTAGAATTAAAGGGACATTAAGTAATAGAGTACGCAATGCGTTAAGAGGAACAAATAAATCTGTTGATACTTTATCTTTAATTGGCTGTGATATTAATTTTTTAATGTATCGTATACAAATTAAATTTAAAAAAGGAATGAATTGGGATAATCGAACAAAATGGCATATTGATCACATTATACCTAGTTCAAAATTTAATTTAACTAAACCAAGAGAACAAAGAAAATGCTTTCATTATACTAATTTACAACCATTGTGGGCAAAGGATAATATTTCAAAAGGAAATAATTTGCCTAAGAAATATAAATGGACAAAAGAAGGTTGGGTATTTAATTAGCAGGAAGTGGGCTAGTCTGGTTAAGTCACTCGCTTTGGAAGCGAGGGGTCGGAGGTTCAAATCCTCCCTTCCTGACCATTTGCCCTTTATATAGAGGAAATTATTATGAAACCAATAGAATTTAAAGAACAAACTAAGGTTTATGCAAAAGATCAAAAACCGTATTTACCATTACCTGTTTATGAGAATTCATACGGAGGACATTGCATATCTTGTTGGAAATTAACATTTAAGGAAAAGTTAAATCTTTTGTTTACAGGCAAGTTATGGATAAAGGTTCTTAATTTTGGTAAGCCATTACAACCAATAAGACTAATGGTAGATGTACCTTTTGACAGATAACTATTATATAGAGGAAAGTAAAATGAATATACCTAGACATGTAGAAGCCGAACTTAAAAAGGTAACATTAGGTGAAGTTATAGATCATTTTAAGAAGTTATATGAAACAGAGGATATTAGAATTTCTGAATTACAAGGTAAAATTATTAGTATTTGGGCTGATGGTAAGATAAGGCAAGAATATAATAATAGAATGGATTTATTAAAAAGTATACTATTTTAGCTATTAAAGGAAATAAAAATGAAACAAGTAATAGTTATAAGAAAAGATTTAAAAATGAGAAAAGGTAAGATGATTGCTCAAGGAGCACATGCGTCAATGGCTGTTTTCTTTAATAGAAAAGAAGAGTCTGAATATGCGGATGAGCTTTTAATTAAAGTAGACCCTATTGAATTTAAATGGATTAATGGAACATTCACTAAAATATGTGTATCTGTTAATTCAGAACAAGAATTAGTTAAGATTTATGAAAAGGCAGTATTAGCAAAAATACCTAGTGCTATTATAACGGATGTAGGCAAAACTGAATTTCATAATGAACCGACTTTAACTGCATGTGCAATAGGTCCTGCAGATAATGACTTAATTGATACTATTACAGGAGAGTTACCTTTATTATGAACTTAAAACAATGTAAATGTGGTGGAGAAGGACATGGAGGAAAGTGATGCATTTTTGTGACCCAAACGAAGTATATTCAACAAGATATTTTAGATGTACCAAGTGTGGAACTCTTGAGGAAACTGTAGAAAAAGGGTATGGATCAAAATATAGAGATATTGGTTTGTGCAATAAATGTAGTGGGTATCCTTGGGGAATTATAACAGGTTTTGAAAAGAAATCTAGGATTAAAAAATGAAATCAACACCAATACAATTATATGTAAAAAAAGTTATAAAAGAATCAAAGATACATAAGGAAATATTGCATCAATTGGAAGTTGTTCTTTTAGCAAAACAAAAGAAATGCAAACATAAAAATATTATATTTTGTCCAGATGCTTCTGGTAATAATGATAATTATTATGAATGTATTAATTGTGGGAAAGAACTTTAAGGAGAATAAAATGAAAGTTATTCATAAATTTAAAACAGTTACACAAGATATTGCAGACGAGGTAACTATTATCACAGCTTGTAAACTGGATGTAAATTCTGATGAAGATTCCGAAGAGTTTGCACCAACTTCAGTAGATTGGGAAGATGTAACTTGTAAAAGATGTTTAAAGAGGAAGATAAAATGAAATTTGACGATTATCAAAATAAAACACATCAATTCTTTGTAGGAGATGGTAAAGATTATAATGTAGATAATTCTAATGAAGATTTATTAATTTCTAGATTAGCTTTAGGAATAGCAGGAGAAGCAGGAGAAATTGCTGAAAAGGTTAAGAAATATTTAAGAGGAGATTTTGATTCAAATATATTAAAGGCAGAAATATCTAAAGAAGCAGGAGATTTATTATGGTATTTATCAGAATTTCTAGCAACATTTGATTTAAAATTGAGTGATATAGCTCAACAAAATTTAGATAAACTTGCAGATAGAAGAAAACGAGGAAAAATCTTAGGTGACGGAGATAATAGATGAAATCTTTTGAAGACATAATAAACGAATGGGAAGATAAAGAATTTGGGCATTATCCATGTGATTGTGTGCCAGCTACACCAGAGCAGGTTAAACGATTAGCAGACAATCTTCGTAAGGAAATAGAAAAGGATGAGATAAATAAAAATGAAAGAATTAAAAAGAAATGTATTTATAAAAGTGGTTAAACATACACAGATATTCTATGAAGGTCATGGAAATCGTGATTTTGGATGGTCTATCGAAGTTTCAGATTGGGATATACTCTATAAAAAAGATGTAAAGTATGAAGATAAGGTTGAATGTGCTCTTATAGAACAGAAGATACTTGGAAAAAATGAAAAATTAAAAAACGATTATTTAAAAAGTCTTATGTATAAATACAATATTGTCAAAATAAAAGTAGACTTAAGAGAGATCGAAAAGACAGGAATAAATGGCGAAAATAATATTTTAGAACTTGAATGTTTTGATGAATATAGATAATAATTAAAACAAAAAAGGATGCGTGAACTGAAATGATTGATCCAAAGAAGCCAAAAGAAAAACCAAAGGAAAATTAATGAGAAATAATAATAAAAATAAGGAGACATTATGAAAAGAAAAGCAATAGCCGTAACAACGACAGAAATTAGTAGAATTGTTCAAGAAAAGTTATTTGATTTAGGTTATAGATGGAATCCAAATCAAGAGGAATATTTTGATTATGTTGTAAAAGAACATGGAACAGAGGGCTATATTATTATGAATGGTGATGGAAGTTTAGCTAACGCTCCTAAAAAATTCATAATGGCTAATACGAAAGTATATAAAGAAATATCCATGTATGATTTATTTCATATGGAGAAAATAGAAGGCAATGTATCTGTTATTTTAGCAGGTAAAAAAAGACAAATTAGTTATACATCTGCCAAAGCTCTTAATTTAATTAAATAATCTAATACAATCCCAATGAGTGATGTGTAATGAAACGAATATTAAATCCTAAAATAAGTAAAATATGTGAAGAATGTGGTAAGGATTTTAAAGTTTATCCTTATAGGAAGGATAAAGCAAGATTTTGTTCTATGAAATGTCAAAAGGATTGGCAGAAAGGTAGACACCATCATCCTGAAACTGAATTTAAAAAAGGACAAATTCCACATAATTATATTGGTGTCACAACAGATTATAATGGAAGAAGAATATTTAGATTAAATGGTAAAGTACAATATAATTATAGAAGATTAATAGAAAAAATTATAGGTAGAAAACTAACTAAAAAAGAACATGCCCATCATAAAGATAATGATAAAACAAATGATGAATTGGATAATTTTTTAATACTAACAAACGGAGATCATAATAAAGTTCATGCAAAGGCTTATGATTATCTGGTACAAACTGGTCAAATAGATGAATATCTGATTTGGCTTAAAGCAAACTATAGTGAAATAGAATGGGAAACTGTAGATGAGCTTGTTAAAGGAGTTGATGCCTTATGTTAAGTATAAAGAATTTAAAGTTTAAGTTATTTTATACTTATCTGTAACTGGCTGGGCCGATTGAACAAGATACAGAAGATGGTGGTCAAAAGTGGAGAGATGTTATTACTCCTACTTTAGACACCGCAGGAATATCTGTACAAGACCCTTGTAAGACAGAGCCATTGGCAACAGGAATGGATGTTGTCACTGCACAAGATCAATTTAATAGATGGATTAAAGGTGGCAGATATGATTTATTTGCAGAGAAGTTTGAATTAGTTGTTCAAAAGGATATGCGTATGGTTAATCGAAGTGACTTTATTATTGTCCATCTTTTTCAAGACATTGGAACAACTGGAACGATACATGAGATGGCAAGAGCATGGAGATTAAAGAAGCCTATCTATCTTATTTATTATGGGGCTGTAAGTAGCCTATCTAAATGGGCTTTATTTTTAACAACGGATTCAGGTGGTAAGGTTTTTTCAAATAAGAAACAGTTGACGGACTTTGTGGCTGAAAGGTATGATCCGAAACAGTTACATTGGCATACGCTAGTTATTCAAGCTATTAAAGGAGTTATTAGATTAATAGAGGGAAGCTGTTATAATAGGAAATTAAAAATGAAAAGAATCTTACATGAGACAGCAGAAGAAAAGGATAGGAGACTAAAGGCAGAAAAAGAAGCCGATGATGAGATTGCTTCAAGAAAAGGTGATTGGCCTTCTGGTCAAAACATCGTGAGCAAAGAAAAAGATACGACCAAAAAAGCAGCTACTAAAACAGAATCAAAGAAGGAAGAGAAAAAATAATGAAACGAAATTTTAGAGATATATCTGTATGGGCTAGTTTAAGCAGAATGTTAAAACAAAATAAAAAAGCTAAAAAAGCCATACAAATAACACTGTTACCGAATGGACAAAAACTGTGCCATGTAGTGATAAAAGGATAAAATAATGATCGACATAATGCCACTTAAAGTATTTTTAATTTATGCATTAAAGATAGCTGTATTAATTACAGGTTTTATGGATGCTTATAAATATAAGATGATGGCTCAAAAGGTATCAAGGTTAAAAGCCAGTGGACAGATATCCAGAGCATTCCTATTATGGTCTATAATTAATAGAGTTATTTTGTTATTATATGTGTGGCTGTTATTAGGTGATAAGATTTTAATAACAACTTGCGTAATAGCGTTATATACTATGGCAGAAGCATTTTATTATGTATATATACATTACCCATATAGGAATAGGGGATTAAATAACTTTAAGAAACCTTCTGTGTATGCATTTATTAAGGATATTTATTTCCCAAATAAGTATGGAAAGAAATTATAATGATAACAGCAGAAGAAATGATAGAAGCACTTATTATATATGCAAATTTAGGAATTAGTATAGAGGAGATAAAATGGGTAGAAAACCAATTTGTCCTGATTTAATAAAAAATCCAGATATATCCAATATTAAAGAATTAGCAATAGATTATATGTTGGGAGACTGTCTCCACGAAGATTGTGATTGTGAACATTATATTTATGAAGAAGTTATCGAAGCATTTTTTGGAAAAGATGCTTGGAATTATATTAATAAAAGGAGATAGATAATGGCTAAGATATTATATTGTTTTAAAAGTTTACAACCTGTAGAAGTTCAAGATAGCAGAGCAATTGCTAAACTTCATCCAGATTATGATACACCAGAAAATAGAGAGAAGATGGTAAATACTCCTATTAGACAGCTTCTTGCAAGACAGGCCGAAGGCTTACAAAAAGCATTAAGTCAAAGTGAAGATGCTACAAAAGCAGATATTGATAAGATATTATTAACACTGTCTGATTTACAAAAACAGATAACAGATATACCTGCGCCTACCACTATTATAAAGGAAGTGGAATCTTCAACACCTTCCACAACTGAGAATACTTTACAAGGTGGAGATGTAAATGAATATGGAGAGGTTATATAATGTCTGAAATTAAAAATATTAAAAAAATTCCTAAAAATAAAAGAGTAATTTATGAGGTAATTAAAGATAATCTTAGATTAGGAAATACTATTATTAAAAGATTTTCTACAAAACAATCTGCTAAGTCTTTTATGAATAAAAATAATCAAGATATTGATCTCGTACAATTATATAGTTGGAAAAGGTATAAATTACAAAGAGATACTTGGTGTGTAAGTCAAGTGGAACAAATACCTATACAGTTTAGGAGTATATAATGGATCAAGAATTTATAGTAGAACCTTGGAAATTAGTACAGGATGAGATAAGCTACGGTGTAGCCAGACATTTAGATGATAATACATGGGAAGTTGTAGCAACTTTTAAATTTCCATTATGTGCTGTAAAATATTTCTCTGAGTGCGTTCTAACTATAGGAGTTAAGGCAGATGAAGATCCTGAAAAAACTAAAAATTAGATTAGAAATTAGAAAAAGAGAGAAAAGAAATAAATTACATAATGAGGCTTGGGATTGTTTAAATAAGTTATTAAATGTGATTGGTTCAGACACTTATATGAACCCTCATTTCGATTATGACGTTAGGGCTATGTTAAATAAAACTAGGAGAGCTATGGATACTCTATTTGAAAAACAGATGGAAAATATAGCAGAATTGTACAAACTTGATAAGGAATTAAAAAATGTCTAAAGAATATTGTGATAAATGTGATCTACATAAAACAAGTTGTGCAGGAATTAATAATGAATTTAAATTAAACTGTATTGACGGAGTAGGCTCTAAAGAATCAAAGATAATGATAGTAGGATTGAATCCAGGTGCAGAGGAATGTGAAACTCAGATTCCTTTTACTGGTAGAGCAGGTAAAAAGTTAGACGAATGTTTAATAGCAGCAGGGTTAGTAAGAGATGAAATATTTATCACAAATTTAGTTAGATGTAAAACTCCAAGAGTAGAGAAGAGAGCAGGAGTACACCAAGACCGAGAACCGTTAATGAGAGAACTTAAAACATGTAAGCCTTATCTAGAAGCAGAGATTGCCGAAATAAAACCAAACGTTATTATATTATTAGGAAATATTGTATCAAAAAATCTTATAGGAAAAAGTGGAGTTACTTCAATACATGGTACACCTTATTGGAGTGAGGAATTTCAAGCAACCTGTATTCCTTTCATGCATCCTAGTGCACTTATAAGACCCTTCTCGAAGCCTCAAGATGAGCTAGACTTTATTGAAGATTTAAAATTTGCAAAAGAGTCAAGTCTTACCAATGACTTTCAAGAAAAAACTAAACTCGATACTAATTATATATTATGTGACACTGTTGAAAAAGTCAGAAGTTTAATAAGAAGACTTACTCAATTAGAAGAGTACGTCTTTGATATTGAGACAACAGGATTGAATCCAGATACCAGTGATTTATTAGGTATCTCTTTTTCATGGAAGGAAGGCACAGGATGTTATGTGCCATTTAATACTTGGTTTAGATTTTTCTCTGAAGAAGAGTTTGATGAATTAGATAATCAAGATATCAAAAGATTAGAAGTAATTGAAACATATGTTGAAGAAGGCAAAAAGATGAAGAAGAAAAGACGTATAGGTACTATGACATATGCTTTAGAATCCTTTTGGACAGAAGCACAACTGGAAGATTTCCTACCATTTTTAAAAGGAGCCATTAGCACCGACCATATTAGGAAGATAGGACACAATTTAGCTTTTGATGTTTGCTACCTTAATAAGAAATGGAATATAGATATTCTGCATGGCAACTATTGTACAATGTTGGCAGATTATTTACCTGACCCTGAAAGAATGGGAGATAGGGCATTAGAAGATTTAGCATGGAAGCTAACAGACATGGGTGGATATGATGAAGGACTTAAGGCCGAAAGAAAAACAGGCTTCATAAATGTGGATCTTCCTGAATTGGCACACTATGGTAGTGCTGATAGTGATTGCACTTATAGAATCTATTTAAAACAGAAAGAAATTATAGCACCTTACTTAGAGTTACTTAAAACAATTTTAGTTCCGTTATCTATAGCTATAAGGGAAATGGAATACAATGGTGTTAAGGTCGATATTGAAGGTGTTTTAAAATTAGAAAAAGAATACCAAGGCAAGATTGATAAGTTCGAAGGAAAGCTACTTCAATTAGAAGATGTAGCAAAGCATATATCTAATTATGAGGGAGAGCAATACAAAATTATAAAAGCTAAATATCTGAATTCAAAAATAAGTAAGAAAAGATATCCTGATTGTGATGATTATATCTTACCAAAGATTAAGAAATTCAATTCAGGATCTCCTAAAAATTTAAGGGAACTTTTTGAGTTCTTAAATATTAGTACTGGTGCTAAAACTAAAACAGGATTAACAGCAACCGATGAAAAGACTTTACTTAGTCTTAAAGGCAAGCATAAAGTCATTGACCATATTTTAGAGTTAAGGCATTTAAAGAAAATACACAGTACTTATTTAAAACCTATTCCAGAGAGGGCAGCTTATGATGGTAGATTGCATACAAGTTATAGGTTAGACAAAACAGCAACAGGAAGGTTATCAAGTAGTAAACCCAACTTACAAAATATTCCTAAGAAGAAAGATGGTAAAGATATCAGAAATACTTTCATAGCTTCTGAAGGAAATATTATGGTAGAGTGTGACCTTAAACAAATTGAATACAGAGTATTGGCACACTTTGTAAATGATGAGAAAATGATTAGAGATATTGAAGATGGTTTAGACATTCATAGAAGGATTGCTTCAGAGATTTATGGCATTCCAGAAGACGAAGTTACCGACGATCAGAGAAGCAGATCAAAGACAGCAACCTTTGGTGTGCCTTATGGTAGAAGTGCTAAGTCTTTAGCAGCTGAATTTAATATGCCAGTAGATGAAGCGGAAGATTTTAGGAATGCTTTACTTTTAAGATACCCAAAAGTTAAGGCATGGATTGATGCTGTAATTGCAAAAGCAAAAGAATTAGGATATATCAAAACCTTTTTTGGTAGAATTAGATATCTTCCTAAAATAAATGATAATGATTTTCAAACTAGGGAAGCAGAAGAAAGAAAAGTTGTAGCAACATGTATTCAAGGAACTGCTTCAGATATCTTGTCTACTTATACAATTAATATTGGTAGAAAATTAAAAGCAATGAAGAGTAAAACAAAAATGATTTTAACAGTACATGATGCTTTATTTTTTGACATACCTAAAAATGAAGTTAAAGAAGTAATCAAAATGGTTCAAACAGAAATGGAAAGACCTATAAATTGGTCAAATAAGGATATAAGAGTACCTATTGAAACTGATACGAAGATAGGAACACGTTGGGGAAGTCTTGTAGATTACGAGGAGGGTGCATTAGTATGAAAGATAAAGATACAGAAGTAATTAAATGTGAAACTTCAAATAAGAAATGTTATATATGTGATGGTAAAGGTAAAATTGAAAATAAAGTACCTTGTAAAACATGTGAAGGAACAGGAGTATTTAAAGACAACCATTACATTATAGTTACAGAAGATAGTGAAGGAAATAAAATAGCATTTTCGATGGATACCCTCAAGTGAAAAAATGTACCAAATGTAAAAAATTAAAAGACTTAAAGGACTTTGGTTTTAACAAAAAGGCAAAAGACGGTAGGGAATCTTGGTGCAGAGTTTGTACAAATAAACTTATAAAAGCATGGCAAAAAAGAAATAAAGATAAGGTATATAAAAAACAAAAAGAATGGGTTAAAAATAATATTGAAAAATCAAGAGAAAAAAGTAATAAATGGAAAAGAAATAATAGAGATAAAGTATATGAATACAATAGTAAATATGTAACCAACAGAAGAAAAAGGGATTTAAATTTTAGAATAAGAGATAATATACGATCTAGAATAAAACAAGCTATTAAATATAAAAGAGAAAGTTCTAGGGAATTATTAGGATGTTCTATAGAATTTTTAGTTAAATATTTAGAGTCGAAATTTAAAAAAGGAATGACTTGGAATAATTATAGTAGAAAAGGTTGGCATATAGACCATAAAAAGCCATGTTCTAAGTTTGATTTAATTAAATTAAGTGAACAAAAGAAATGCTTTAATTATAAAAATCTTCAACCATTGTGGGCTGAAGAGAATTTGAAAAAGGGAAATAAATGAAAGATTATTATTTAGAAACTTACGGAATAACCAAAGAAGAATATGAAGAATATATTCTTATGGTTGAATTAGAATACACTTAAATAGGATAAATAAAATGGCATATTATTGGATAACAGCAGAAGATAAAAAAATACCTATATCTAAACTTAGAGATAGCCACTTACTCAATATTATAGCCATGCTTGAAAGATATGCTGAAGAAGGATTAACAATAAGCTATGGTGGTTCAGGTTTTGATATTGATGATTTCTGGTATGAAGAGGAAACTTTATATGATCAGGATGTTTATGACTTTTTTGAAAAGAACGGCTCATACAAACGATTGATTAAAGAAAAGAAGAAACGAAAACTACTAGCAAAAGGAGAAGGAAGATGGCGAAAAAATTAAAAGTTAATAAAGTTGTATTTGGACTTGGAGAGACAAAGAATATAGGAAATTTTGAATCTCTAAGAGTTTATAATGAATTGGAAGCTACTGTGCAAGAAGGAGATAAGGTAGCGGATGTTCAAGAGCAATTAAGAAAAGCTGTAGTCAAATTGAATGAAAGAGACTTCAATGCATTATTAGGAAAAACTGTATAGCACTTGACAGACTGGTATGTTGTGTGTTATACTTATAGTGAGGATAAACTATGAAAGACTTATTAATAAGATTAGGAGTATTGGAAGCTTACGCAGAAGTGCGTAGATTTCAGCATGAAATGGAAGAGACTACGGGAGAAACTGTAGACCAAGCTTCAATAAATCAGGATAAATGTTGGCAATATCAGGGTAAATTAATTGATATCCATGCTAAAGCGGATATGAATGAAAAGAAATGTAAACTTGATAGAGATAATACTTTAGCAGATAAAAAGAATGAGTGCGAAGAAAAAACAGCCACAGCTAAAGAACAGTATGCTAAATCTACAATTGAATATAGGGAAGCATGTATTAAGTTTTCAGATGCAGAAGCCTTTAAAACTCACATTGAGAAAATATCTAAATTCTTTGAAGGTGGAGTATTTGTAAAAAGAAGTAGGCAGGACAAAGAAGCAAGAAGTTGGCAAGCAACGCCAACACAAGAAACCAAATAATTAAGAGAGGAGAAACAAATATGTCACCAATAGATTATAATACAGGAATGGCTCTTAGAGAGTTCGGACCAAAAGTAGGAGAATCAAAGGTAATTCACATTAGAGTATTCAACAGAGTCGATGATCCAGAAGATAAGAATAACAGAAACTTTAAAAGTACTGTTAAAAATTTTGGATTTCGTTATGAAATTACTCTAACTAACGGGAGAGTTTTTGATTTAAATGTATGGAAACTTTTCTACGCATTTGAAGCACAAAAAGTTGATGATGGGGATAAGGTTCAGATCGACCATCCAGGTGAAGGTGTTTATAATGTGACAGTATTAGAAAGAAAAACGGGAATTGATAAGGTTGTTCCTGATTTAGAAAAAGAAAATTACCTAGCTCATAAAAAAGCTGGTACATTAGTTGATGGTAAGGTTCCTGTAGGAGCTGCTCCATTAGCACAAGCTGCACCAGTGGTAGCTCCACCAGCAGCAGTAGCACCAGCAGCAACGCCTCCAGTGGTTACGCCACCAGTGGCACAAACACCTGCTGCAACACCGCCAGTAGTTGCAAATAATGATGAGTTAGACTTACCATTCTAATTAAAGGAAAAGAAGAATGAAACAATTACTAGCCTTAGACGTTTCTACAACCACAACTGGTTATGTTGTAATGGATGATAAATTAAACCTATTACATCATGGGCAGTTTTGTATCGTTGATAGAAACTTAACAGACATAGAATATACTACTGTGACTACGAAAGAGGTGTTTAAAATAATTAAACAGTTTGAAATTACTGATTTAATTATGGAAGACGTTTTCTTTAGCAAAAATGTAGATAACTTAAAGACATGGTGTAGAGTTCATGGTGGTGTAGGAATGTCTTGGGCAGTAAAACACAATGAGCCTCAATTCATGATGGCAGTAGAGGCTCGAAGACGTACAGGTATTAGTGGACATGCCACAAAAATAGAGATACAATTAGAAGTAACAAAATTGTATAACTTAGTTAAACCGAGTGTTCACAGTATTTATAAAGCTCAGTTTGAGGAATTATTAGAAAAAAGAAAAAGTAAGAAGTATACAAAAAATCAATTCGATTATAGAATTAAAAAAGTAAGTAAAGAGTTTGAGGTAGAGACAGGAATCTCTGAACATATTGCCGATGCCAATGTTTTAGCAAGAGCGTATTTTCATAGAATGGGAGAAAAGAATGTTTAAATGCACTACATGTGGATCAGTTTCTGGCAAAGAATTTAAAGTTGTTACAGCCATTAGAAAAGTTCAATACCTAAATCAAGTTAGGTACGATAAGAGTGTGTTTAAAGAAGGCAAGCCTGTTATAGAATCAAACTTAAAAGTTGTTAAAAGAACAAGAGGTACAGAAATTGTAGAAGAACAAGTCTATTGCCAAAAGCATATTCCTAAAAATGTGAATCCTACAATTATAGGAGAAGTTACTAGGGAAAATTTAGTAGGTATTAAAAGTGCACATAGGGGAGAGAATTAATGAGAGATCCGAGTTATAAAGGATTAAGTTTATATGCAAGGTTTGATAAATTTCATATTGAACCAAATTTCGATGTCGTAAAACTGGACAGATTAGTTGAAATTGTAAATGAATACATAGATGAAATACCAATAGAGGAAGAAATTGATGTGAGTAAATTATCTGGTATTGCTTACATAAATTCTAATTCTGAGAAGTTTACCGAATACATATTTAAAACTCAAAAGGAATTGGCCAAAGGCATACGCAAGAAACTTAAAGGAGAAAAATAATGGGTGGTTTAGAAGATATAATTAAAGAGTATAACAAGAAATCCAAAGGCTCCATAGTCAAACTCAAGGACAGTGCCAATCAAGTAGTTCAAAGAGTATCCTCTGGTTCTTTCGCTGTAGATATAGCCACAGGTGGTGGATTTGCCTATGGTTCGATAGTAGAGTTCTTTGGAGAAGAAAGTACAGGTAAATCATTATTGGCTCTTAAAACCATAGTACAGGCCCAAAAACAGGGCAGAAAATGCGTATATATTGACTTAGAGGGATCTATTACCCTAAAATGGGCTGTTAAAGTGGGAGTCGATCCTGACCTTCTCTATATAGCGAGGCCCAAGACAGCAGAGCAAGCCTTAGATATGGCGAATGATTTAGCATCCAGTGGAGAAGCAGGGGTAATCGTTATTGATTCCGTTGCAGCTTTAGTGCCTAATGTTGAAACAGAAAATGATTTAGACAAGCAACAGATGGGATTAGCAGCAAGATTAATGAGCAAACATTTGAGACAACTTACTGCCACGTTACAACCAGAAAATCTAAGTGAACAAGATGATTATAATCCTTGTGTAGTTATTTATATTAATCAGACAAGAGAAAAGATTGGTGTAATGTATGGAAGTCCTTTAACGACTCCAGGTGGCAAGGCTTTAAAGTTTTACAGTTCTATAAGAGTTCATCTTAAAAAAGGTGAAGTGTATAGAGATAAGCAAAAGAATATTACAGGACAAGAAATAAAATTCCAGACAAAGAAAAATAAAACCTACAAACCATTTCAAGTTGGAATGCTTTCTTTTTATTACAATGGTGAAATTGATAATGAAGAAGCGATTGTACAATATGCCATTGTTTATGAATTAGTAAAGCAAGGTGGAGCATGGTTTAATTTTGGTGAAGAAAAGTTTCAGGGTAAAGAAAAATTAATAGAGTATCTTAAAAGCAAGCCTAAAGTTTTAGCCAAACTTAAAAAGGATATTCAAGATATACTTAATAAGGAATAGTCATGGAGAAATAAATGAAAATAATAAATTATTTTAAGAAGTTATTAGAAACATTACAAAAAATTCAAACAAATACAAAAGATATTGAAGAACATCTTAAGAAATTTAATAAAGCATATCATATAAAATAAGGAAGTTTAAATTGTGGAAAAAATATTCAAGTGCGATTGTGGCACACATTTAATTGAGATAGGTTACACAAAACCTACTAAAAGTTTTGATGCAGAAGATATGTTTTTTGCCATATATAATGTTTACAATCCCGATACTGGTAGAAAATATAAGAATCCGAAATTAGTAACTGATGTGGTTATATATAATAATCAATCTCCAAAAGAATTAGATGATCTTTTTAGATTTCTTAAAAGTGTAATTAAAAATAGAAAAGAACCTGAAGATAAAAGAAAATGGAAACCTATCAAAGGATGGAATGAAGATTTAGATAAATCAATTGATCGTATTAAAGAAATGAATAAAAAACAATTGGAGAAAGAACGTGAGAGATCTAGAAAGAATAAGAAAATTAAGTAGAGCACGTTCCAAGAAATATTATAAAAATAATTTAGAAGAAAGAAGAGAATATTATAAATTAAATGCTAGAAAATATAGATTAAAAACAAGACTTGAATTACTTAAAAAATTAGGTAATAAATGTAAACATTGTGGCATAAGTGATTTTAGAGTTCTTCAAATAGATCATGTTAATGGCGGTGGATCAAAAGAATTAAAAGGCGTAATTAAAGGTCAAGGAAGAGCAAAATATTATAAACATATATTAAAAAATAAAAAAGATTATCAAATACTTTGTGCAAATTGTAATTGGATAAAAAGACACGAAGAAGGCGAACAAGGGAGAAATCATGAGAGATCCTATGCGTATTCAAAAAATGCTTAAATTAATTGAAGAGATTTGGGAGAAGAATCCCGATTTAAGACTGTGCCAACTTATTGGTAATTGTTTTCATAGTGGAGATCATTATTATAAAGAAGACGATAGATTAGAAACAGCATTAAGAAATACTTATTGTGAAGACTTGGATTTATAATGAGCCAATGTAATGATTGTAAACATAATAGGGAAGATAGTTGGTGTAAATTCTTTAGTGCTACTTTAAAATCAATGAACCAACCTGTTAAAAATTGTATAGGATATAAGAAGAAAGTAGAACCAAGCACAAATGATATAAAAAAGAAATCAATTAAACAAGAGAAGCGGTTAGCAAAGGACATTGGGGCGAGGAGAACTCCTATGAGTGGAGCAATAGATACCTCACCAAGTGATATGATAAAAGGAAATTATATAATTGAGAGCAAGGCAACAAAGGGAAAGAGCATAAGCGTAAAAGAGGAATGGCTTAGTAGCTTAAAGCGGTCTCCAATGCACTTAGGAAAGATACCCACGCTTATATTAGAGTTTGAGGGGCGAAGACGTTATGTGATAATGGCAGAAGAAGATTTTAATAACTTAGGAGATAATAATGAAAAATAAATTATTTTTAATTATAATGTTAGTAACCCTAATGGGGTGTGAAATAAGTGTAAAAGACTCAAATAAGTCTTCACCTATTGAAGAATTAGATCAAGCGGTAGATGCGCTAGGCGAATCAGTAGATGAGCTTGTTCATGTTGTAATCTATTTAAGAGGACACAATGCTGGAAAAATACAAGGAATGTATGATGGACTTAGCTGTGTTAAAGAATACGGATTAGATGATTGTAAAGATAAATATAATAAAATGATTGATAGATTAAATCAATTAGAAGAGAATAAAGGAGAAAAATAATGTCAATGGAACTATTTAATAAAAAAGATTTAGTTAAACAGTTACAAGAAATGACCAAGCTAGTAAAGAACTGTCCAGACAATATGTTGTTTCATGGTAACGTTGAATTTAGTGGTTTAGATTCTAGGTTTATGGAACTTGCAAGACAATTTAATATTGCAAGAGCATCTGAAGGAAAAAAAGCAGCTGATAAATTATTAAGAAAAAAGGGTAACATATAATGGGAAAGAGAAAAAAAGCAAAACCAGGAGCAGCATTTAGAGGATTTAGATTTGGGGTGAGTCCTAAGAAGAAGTTAAATTTAAACTTCTTAGAGAAGGCCTCTATACTAACCTATGATCAAAATGAATTAGTTCAAGAGAACCTTGACAAATGTACAGTGGAAGTTAAAGATAAAGAGGGCAAAGTAACAGAAACAAAGATCAATGGTTCGCCACAATACATATCTAGACTAAGTTCCTTATTAGAGAAGCCAGTTAATGATGCGAAGGTAGATCATTTAGGAAATCCTTGGGAAAGGCCAAAGCCTCTTAGTAAAGAAGAGATTGCTGAGATGAATAAGAAAACGGTTAAAGAAAAAAATAAGAAAAGTAAATCGAGAAAAGACTTGGAGAAAAAGGAGAAAGAGGATGTTTAAAAGAAAAACAAAGAAAGTAAAAATACCTACAGATATATTTAATCAATTAAAAGAATTGGCAAATAATATCGAAGTTGATAAAAATGGTATGACAACATTATATGGTGTATATGCAGATTTTGATATGCTGTGTCCTGTCCCTGCAGATATAGCTACTAAATATGTAGAATATGAAGGAAAGCAAATAGGGTGTTTAACTACAAAAATTTTAAGCACAGTTTTTATTACAAAACAAGCAGCTGAAAAATATATAGAAATCAATAAGGAATATTTAGATGAACCAGAGATTCAACCTTTGTGTGTTTCTGTTGGACGTACACAACCTGAATTAAACTTTATTGCTAATACATTAGCATTATTATTTAAGGATAAAAAATGAAAATGCCTGACCAAAGATTTGAAGAAGCTGAAGCAAGAGCAAAAGAAAGAGCTAAGAGAACTAATACCCAACAAATTGCAAAACTTGATGAGAAGTTAGGTAAGGGTGAAGGTGCTAAACGAGAACGAAAGAGATTATCCAAATGAGGGTAGCTAATCTATATGGAGTTTTAGCAATGTTAGCCTACGGAAGATGCTTCATTTGGGAATATAATGATTATGCAGCTTTGTGTGCAGTATTTTTTCTAATTCTTTATTACGGTGAAAATATATTATATTTATTAAAGGATAAGAAATGAAAGAAGTAATGAAATGCAATTGCCAATGTTGGCAATGTGCTACTAAGAATCATGAGGGCTGTGAATCACATAGCTCTGTTTGTAACGTAGAATGGATGAGATTAAAGGATAAATTAAATGAGAGCAATAGCAACAGCTGATTTACATATAAATATAAATAACAGATTTGAAGATACTAAAGCAATACTAAGACAAATCTGTGAACTTGCTATTAAAGAGAAGGTGCAAGAGGTGTGGGTTCTTGGAGATGTGTACGATAGAAAAAGACCATATAGTGATGAGAGAATTCTTTTTCATAAGTTTGTTAAGTTTTTAACAGACCTCGCTATCAAAGTAATAATTATATCTGGTAATCACGATACAGATCAATATAAGGCATCAGCATTAGGGGAGTTTGGAATATTGGATTTACCCGATGTAAAGCTGTTACCTAATCCAAGTGTTATTGACATAGGACATTCTAAGGTATATTTAGGACACTTTTTAGTTGACGGTGCAAAACTCGGATCATTAAATTATTCAGCAAGAGATACTATGAACGTTAAAGAAATATTAAAGACTCCTGCAGACTTATATCTATTAGGTGATGTGCATAAGGCCCAAGTGTTACACACTAATCCAGATATATTATATGTAGGCTCTCCTGAAAGAGTATCTTTTGGTGAGAGAGGTGAAGTAAAGGGAGTAACTATAGTTGATGTTAGTCCAGCAGATATTAAGCCACGTTATACTTTTTATCCTTTAAAGCCTAGACCAATGGTTCAAATAGATTACAATCCAAGTATCGCAAGCATACTTATGGATACTAGCAAAGATGTCAAAGATGCTATTGTTAAAGTAAAAATTACTTGTAATAAAGAAGAGTATAAAGCTATCAATGAAAATAAATTCAGGGAACAGTTGAAAGATGTTTATTCAGTAAAATTTGAATATAATATATTACAGGAAGAAAGAAAAAGAAAGTCAACTATAGGAGAAGGCAATACTCCACTTAAAGCATTTGAAGAATATACCAAGACAGTTGAGCTAGATGAACAAACAATTAAATTAGGCAAAGCTATTATAGGGAAGGCGTGATATGGAAATGGATATTAAAACACTTATAGAAATATTAGAACAATATGAAGAGAATATGGAAGTATTAGTTGAAGGAGAATTTATTAATCCAGCATCAGATATAATTGGGATAAGGGAAGTTAATAAATCTTTAATAATTACTCATGAGGAATGTTAATGGATCTCAAAAAATTAAAACTACATAACTTTAGAAGCCATACGGATACAGAAATATCTTTCGATCAAGATTTCTATATGATCCAAGGAAGGATACAAGGAGAAGCTAAAAGTAATGGCTCTGGTAAAAGCTCTATTCCTGAAGCAATCGCTTATTGTAATTTTGGTAATGCTGATACGGGTGTAAGTAATGATAGCTTTATTTACAATGATGCAGATAAAATGTTTGTAGAAGCACTGTATGAAGTAAATGGTGAGGAAATATTTGTAAGACGATCTGTTAAGAGAGGATCTTCACCAGTATTGAAGATTACTAAAAATGGTGAAGAGTTTAATCCAGGTCTTAAAGCAGGACAAGAAATGATTAATGAGATTTTAGGTGCTGACTTTAATATCTATAGGAATACAAGCTACTTTAAGCAGGGAGATTTAAATTCGTTTTCTTCACTTACTCCAAAAGAAGCCAAAGAAGTTTTAATCAGTATTCTACAGTTAGATAATTATAATAAATATGAACAGTTAGCAAGAGAGATGAGTAGTAAAGTGGGTAAAGCCATTATCCCAATGGAAACAACAATTAATTATTTAAAGGCAAATATAGCTGAAATAGAATCAACCAACATAGGTAAAGAATCGGAAGAAAATTTAAATAATTTAAAAGAAACATTAACAAAAATAAATTTTGATAAAGAAACTCAAAATTTACTTTTAAAATCAAAAGAAGTTGAATCAAATGCTTACTCAGTAATCTTGCAGGATAAAGGTGAAGAAATTAATAAAGTCCAATATAAGGTAACGGATTTAACAGACAAAATAAATATGTTAAAGGCTTTATCAGAGAACGCTGTGTGTCCTACTTGTAGCCATAATATAGATAAGGTAAAACTTGATGCAATAGTAGAAGATTTAAAAAAAGAAAGAGAACCTATTATAAAATCACAAGATATTAAATTAAAAGAACGGGAAGCTATATTACAAAAATTTAATGAAGTAAATTCTTTTTTAAGAAAAACGATAAATTATGATTCAGAGATATTAAGAGTTTCTAATAATATAGTTGAATTAGAAACAGAATTAAATAATACTAAAATATATATAGATAAAGCCGAAGGTTATAGAAATATATTAATAGAAAAGAAAATAGAATTAGAAAAGAAATTTGTACTTAAAGAAAGCTACGACAAGTTACAAGTAGCCTTTGGTAAAAAGGGAATACAGGCACACATAATTGATTCAGTTATTCCAGAGATTCAAGCAACAACTAATGATATACTTGAAGGATTGGAAACAAGAATAAGATTATCCATAGATAGCCAAAAAGAATTAAAGAAGGGTGGCAAGGCCGAGACTTTAGACATTAATATCATTACCGAGTTTGGTGAGAGACCTTACACAAACTATTCAGGTGGAGAGAAAACTTTAATAGATTTCGCTTTAAGAATTGCACTCTCAGTTATCCTTACTCGTAGATCGAATTGTAGAATACAAACACTTATTTTGGATGAGGTTTTTGGTGAATTAGATGCAGAGAATAAAAATATAATTTCAAGAGCCTTAACATACATTGCAAATAAATTTGATTTTAAAAAGATTATAATTATATCTCATGCGGAAGAACTTCAAGACAGTTTTAACAATATTATTAGAGTAGTCTTTGATGGAACAAGTAGCTATATTGAAAAGGAGAAGGCAGATGCGAAGAGTGAACAGTACGTCTAAAAATATGACAAATGTGGGCCAACAAGGTAATCCTGCTGTACCTAGTTTAGCTAATCCAGGTAAGCAAACCAATTTTAAAATTATTCCTCTTTTAAATAACTTTGTTAAAAGTCCAAGTGTTTTAGAATTGGATGCTAGGAAAATAGGGATATATAAATTAAAAAAATATAATATAAAGATTAATAAACAACACACTCAAACACAATTGATACTTACCTATAGATTGAAAAAAACCAGATATAAGGTTTACTCATTTACTTTAGCCACAGTGGGAAATGGCAAGAAAAATATAGAAGGTAGGATTGAAATATCTAAAGGACTATTTAAACAAAAGGAATTTAAATTACAAGAATTACCAGCAAATATTGTATCCTCTATAAATGAAAATATTGTTAAATTTAATGAAGCGTATGACAAAACTTTAATAAATTTAAAAGAAAGAGTAAAAGTAAAAATAACTAAAAAGAAACTTAACTTCTTCAAAGGATTGGATGTATAATGAACGAGACCTATAAAAGACAATTAGGCTTAATTGGGGAAGATGGTCAAGCAAAACTTGCTAAAGCTTCTATATTAATAGTAGGTGCTGGAGGTATAGGGAATATTGCTGCCAAGTATTTGGCTTCTTCAGGAGTAGGCCATTTAACTATGTTTGATCCAGATATTATTTCTCAGTCTAATCTTAATAGGCAATTACTTTTTAATGAGGAATCAATAGGACGTAGTAAGGTTATTAAATTAAAAGAAGTGCTTCATAAGATAAATTCTAATTTAATAACCTCAGTTTATACAGATAAAATACAAGAGCATCCTGAAAAATTCGTGGGTCATGATATTGTATTAGATTGTACAGATAATATGGAATCCTCTTACTTTATTGAGGAGCAGTGCTTAAAACACCATATACCATTAGTATTTGCTAAGACTTCAAAATATTTTGGTGTGGTAACTATCATAAAGGACAATCGCTATTTAAGAAATAACTATCCTACAAAGCAGTTGAATAAAGATCATTCCGTATTCCCACCTATTGGTGGTGTCATAGGTTCCTTGCAAGCAGGTTTTGCAATTAAATTAATACTGGGTTTAAAAGTTGATGATGATGTTGTACATTATGATTTTCTTAATAATGTAATGACAAAATTTGAGAAAGCAAATGGATGATTTTCCAGAAAATCCAGTAGAGTATATTAAGAAAGCTCAAGAAGTTGAAACAATGATTAATGAAATAGCTAAAGTTTTAAAATGTAAACCAGAAGACATTATGAAAAAGTTGGATAAAATTGAAAGTAGAGCAAAAGAATTAGAAAGGAAATTAAATGTCATTCGTATTAGAAATGGTAATGATTAAATTAAGAAATAAGAATTTAAAATTAAAACAAAAAAAAATAAGAAAGGAGAAAAAAAAATGAAATTAACAATTCTTGATGAAACAGGAGACACAGTTCTTACAGATCGGCCCGTAACAAAAGGCATGGATCGAGTAAAGAATGCTAGTACCGAAGAAATCAAAACAGAGTTCGATAAACTTGTCAAAGACGGTTATATTCCAGTTAATGACAAGACTAAAAAATTAGTTAGAGGCACAATTAAAAAAACTGATGAAGTTACTATGCTTTATCCAACAATCGGGGGCTAAATTACTGTTAATAAAGGACTTATGAAAAACGAAATAAGAACAATTGGAAATACAGCTTATATGGCATTATATGATAGAAAAGGTAATGTTAATAATATAACTGTGTTTGATAAGGCCTTTATAGATATAGTAAAACAATTCCGTTGGTGTGCTTATAAACATAGGAATACCTATTATGTTAGTACTACTTTGAATGATTTTGATCAATTAGAATATGGTAAAATAAAATTAAAAATATATCAATTATTTTTAAAATATGAAAAGCCTCTAATGATTGATCATAAAGATCATGATGGGCTGAATAACAAGTTGTCTAATTTAAGAATAGTTTCTAATAGGGCCAATTGTGAAAATAAAGTTAATAAAAATAAGCATGGCTATGTTGGATTATCTTTTCATAAGAGAGACAAAGTATGGGTTTCAGCAATACAAGTAAATGGTAAAAATAAACATATAGGCAACTTCCAAACAAAAGAGGAAGCCTATGAAGCAAGAGAGCATTATAAATTAATAAATAGTTTATAAGGAGTAATAGTGAGAGACAGAGTAGAGATTTATAGAAATGAAGAGAGAAGGATACCGAGAGGTATTAGAACTCTGAGGATACCTATAGTGGAGAGGATGGAAATTAATTTTCCACCATGTGAAACAATTTCTGTTCCTTCACTAGTGGTTCCTCAAGCTTACTTAGAACTGCAAAGGTATAGGTGTACTTTTCATATTTCCTACGAAGTTTTAGAAGGTTTAAGTTTAAGAGGAAATTCTCTTAATTTAAATCTATGCAATGTAGGTACAAGAGCATACACCGAAGTTATGGATCAAATTACTCTGATGATGCAACAGGCCAGTAGGGAAACTCAAGGAAGATTAAGACAATTACAGCCGATGGAGGAAGGGCATCCAGTAATTCTAAATAATGTTTGGTTAATTAATCAGTCCGAATCTAGACTCCTTGCTATGGATTTAGAATTTTGGTCAATACAACATCAAGATTCTGATTTAGGCAAATCAGTTTTTGAAAGAATTATACATGAGATGTTGACAGGAAGTTATACGGGTGAATGGCATAACACTTCTGGATCAAGTCAACTACCTATGATAGATGATGGTAATTGGCATCACATAGCTATGGTGGATATGGGGGGTCTTCATACAGCCTTTGGTGGAAAGAAATATAAAGATGATGCAGAAGAAAATGCCCATGAATTATTAAAAGGAATGATAACTAAGGAACAATTTGAACTTTATAAAAAAGAAAATTATGTAAAAATAAAAGGAACCTATGGTAGAACATATATAATTAGAAAAGGCAACATGATTGAGGTAACAAAAAAACGACTCGGATGTAAAGCCAAGAGTTATAGATTATGTATGGAGCCAAGAGATAGAGGAACAATCTGTCCAACTGATGAGGTAGTGGCAAAGATAAAGTTAATAAGAGCAAGTGAAAAGAAACTACATGAATTAGCAAATAAATTTAATGGAGATCTTTTCGGTGGAGGAAGCATAACTTTGGATGGTAACATGGATTCAGTTTCGTTTAGTCCAAATAATGCGTTTAGACCAATAGATCTAATAGTATCAGTTAGTAGAGATGGTGGACAAACTTTTACGGAATGTAGAGATGCAGGAGGAGATAATGAGTAATAAATTATTTGAAAGAGCTTTAGCAAACAAATGTCCGATCTGTGATAAGCCATTAAAAGAGGGTGAAACAGAAACAGTCGAGCATAATCAAGGAAAGTTAGAAGTACATAAAAAACACATAAAATTTAAGCGAGTATAGTATGGAATTTTTACAAGTAACTTGGGAATATTGGTATCATTATCTTAGTGGTCTTTCAAAGGCCACTTGGGGAAATATATGCATTTATACTGCAGGCATTATTTGGGGAGTGGAATTGATTCCTCAATTAATTAAGACTTATCAAACAAAGGATGTTAAAAGTATAAGTCTGGCTTTCTTTGTATTATGTTTCTTCGCTTATTCCTGCTACATTATTGGAAATATATTATTAGGGAATATGAATATTGTCTACGCACATATTCCATCATTGATATTAACTTTGTGGATGCTGATTTTAATAATTAAATATGGGAGAATTAAGAAATGAAAAGAACCGAAGTAAAATCAAGTAACGTAAAATCTGTAGGATATGATCTGACTAATAAAATATTAGAAGTAGAGTTTCACAGTGGTGGAATATATCATTATCTAAAAGTACCTGAAGATTGTGTACAAGATTTAGCTAGGGCAAAATCTGTAGGAAAATTTATTAGTAGCGAAATAAAAGGAAATTTTGAATTCGTTAAAGGCGAATATGAAAAGTCGAATATATTCCTTAATATATACTTTGCTGGCCCTGCAGGAGCAGGAAAAACATATGCAGCTAAATACCTAATTGAAAAGTATGGGTATATTCAAGCAAAGATTGCCAATCCTGTCTACGGTTTAGCAAAAGATTATTTTGGAATGACCAAGAAGGATAGAAAGTTATTACAAATAATTGGAACTGAGGCAGCTAGACAAGTAGTAGATACAAATATTTGGGTAAATAGATTTGCACAGGATATTAAAATAGTTAATAACACCAGAAAATTAATGGGATTCTCAGATGTAGGATTTGTTTGTGATGATTGCAGGTTTTTAAATGAACACAAGTCTCTCAAAGAGAATGGATGGATAGGAATATACCTTAATGTATCTGATGAAGCCCGTATTGAAAGATTAACTAAAAGAGATGGGAATGCCCAAGTAACTACTCTTAAGCATTCTTCAGAACTAGATATGGATAAGTTTAAAGATGATCTAATTCAATTTGATGCTTCTGGTACTATTGAGGAAGCTAATAAGAGCTTAGATGTTCTAATTGAAAAACTTAAAGCAGAAAAGGAAAAGGTTAATGGATAAGCAAAAGCGAATACAAGCGATTGAGAGCATTTTAAAAGAAGCCGAGTTAGAAACTCCAGAAGGAGAGGCGTTTACCTGTTCAAATGCTTTGGGATTTCAAAAGACCTGTATCACACAATTAGCCACAATGCTAGAAGAAGCGATGGAGATTGATTCCGATTCAATTCGTGAAACATTCAAAACAAAGTTTAAAGAACAGTTAAATATTTACACTATAGGAGATATGCTGAATGATGATTTTTCTTTATTAGCCACAGCAATCTCAACAAACAAAGAGGTTATAAAAATAAATGGATAGTAAATTCGAAAGTATGCTGGAAGCTAATAAGATTACACATGAGGCCTTAGAACATTGTAAGAAGATAATTTTAGATTCTGAATCAATTTCTAAGAAAGAGATAGAAACTTTAGCAGGATTCTTTCTAACTAGGCACAATGTTAAATCCGCTTTCCAGAATGTTAATGGATTTCCTGGTATTATATGTATATCCATTAATGATGAAGTAATTCATGGATTGCCTAATAATGGGGATAAGATTGTTAAGGGCGATGTGGTATCTTTAGATTTTGGAGTAATATATGATGGATACTGTTCCGATGCAGCCATTACTTTTTTAAATGATAAAACAATTTTAAATCCTATCAGTCAGAAAAGAAAATTAGTAAGGACAACAAAAGAAGCATTAGATAAATCTGTTGAATCTTTAGAAGAATCTTTTCCTAATTGTAAGATTAGTGACATTACTAGAGTAATTGAAGCATACGGAGAAGGCTATGGTATAATTGAAAATTATGGAGGACATGGGATAGGAAAGAATTTACATGATTCCTCTATATTTATTCCTAATAAATTAAGTGCCATAAAGCAAGATAAAGAATTAAACATTGGAGACTTTTTTACAATAGAGCCTATGTTTACATTAGGTTCACCAGAAACCTATGTAGGCGAAGATGGCTTTACAGTTAAAACAAAAGACGGATCTTTAGCAGCACACTTTGAGTATTCCATAGCGATTACCAAAGAGGGTGTTGTAATATTAAAATAAAGGAGAAATTATAATGAGTGAACAAGAAAAACAAAAACCCACACCACCAGAAGGAAGAACTATTAAAGGTGGCGAAATAAAGAAAAAGGGCAAAGGTAAGGGTAAACCAACTCCACCTAAACCAAAGGGAGATGAAACTACTTTACAAGGCTTGATTAATAAAGCCGATTCAGTAATTTTAGTTACTTCAACAAGAGGTAATATTGAAGTTACAGGACTTAAAGACGTTAATTACTCTCATCAGGCTAAAGGATTGCTTCATGGTGCATTAGATACTTACACAACTAGACCAGTTATTAACACTGTTACTAATCTTAGTAGAGGATTAATAACAAATCTTCAGAACATATTGGATGAGATAAAGAAGTTAAATCCAAATAAAGAAGTAAGTATACCTAAAGAATTACCTAAACAAGAATTACCTAAACAAGAATTACCACCTGTTGAAACTCCAGCAAAAGAAGTTGCAGAAGAAAAGAAGGAAGGATAATAAATGAACTTAAAGAAAAATTACAAGGACATTAAGACGAGAAGTAAGGGAAGCTTATTTTTTATACAGTTATCAGCCTTCATTGCTGCAGTACTTGTATGGGCTGCTGGAGCTTACTTAATAAATCTTTTGTGGAACTATCTGGCTCCCATTTGGGGATTACCTGTTCTTAGTTATCCACAATTCTTAGCGACCTTTACATTTATAAAACTATTATCAATGTTTCTGTTTGGTTTTACAGTAACCAGACGAAGATTTCAAGGGGATCATGATCCTTCAATCCAATTTATGAAAATGATTGATGGTTTCCCCGATGAAAAACAATAATGATGATATTAATAAAAAAATAGAATCATGGGAACCTCTCATGCATAAGGTTCTTAAACATTACAATGTCAAAATGGACTATGAAGATAACTTGCAAGAAATGAGAATAGTAGTATGGAAGGCATTAACAAATCAAAATTATAAAACACAATTCAATGAACATCTAGGTCATAAGTTTATAACATATTTATATAACCTTATGGAGAATAGACTAAAGGATATTTACAAAGTAAATTATAAGATAAAATTAGAACCACAATTTGATGAAGAAGGTAATAGAATTAATGAAGAATCTAGAGAAGTTAATAAGTTAAAACGTAAATTAGCAAGACCTAGATTTATTGAAGAATTATCTTTTGATCAACAAATAAACGTTTTAAAAAATACCAATACTGCTGATGCAATAAGATTAAAAGTAGACTTAGAAATGTTTGATAGTATTTTAGATGATTTTGAAAAGAAGCTATGGTCATTAAGATTACAAGGATTTAATCAAAAAGAAATTGTTAAAAAACTTGAAGAGGCTAACATAAGAAAAAGTAGATTTACAATCAGTAGAAAATTAAAAATAATAAATAATAAGTTCAAAAAATTCATAAAGGAAGGAGAGTTATAATGGTTGATGATGCTAAAAAACGTGGGCCAGGTAGACCGCCAGGTGCAAAGAATAAAAATCCAAGACAGCCTAAAAAAGAGATATCCGTAGATGTCGAATCAGATGCTTCAATAGAAGTAGCGAAACAAAATAAAAGCATTGTTAAACATCTATCAGGTTCCGTTAAAGCGTTATTTGAGCAGTACGCTACTCAAAATGAGAGACCTATAGAGACTTTAAAAGCTGTAGCCAGTACTATGAAGGCTAGACATCATGTTGCTCTTTTATCTGAGTTTAAGGATTATGAAACAAAGGTGCAACGTGCAAAAGATGAATACAAAGAACTTGAGGAAACTGGCTGTATAAATGCTAAAACTATACAAGCAGATAGGAGACCTAAAAGATTAAAGGATCTTATAGATATTATAAATTGTAAATTCTATTTGAGTTCGCAACTAACCACTCTTGAATCTGAACTTATTAAAGTTTATACAGAAATTGAGAGAATCGAATCTGGTAAGGACACTAGGAATGTGAACATTTTTGCCATACTGGATGGAAGAGAAAATGTAGAGATAACTCAAAAATTACAAGATGCATTATTCAGTCCTGATAAAGCAATATTAGATCCTGAAGATGCAGACTTTGTTGAAGAGGAACCTGTAGAAGATAGGAAATCTATAGGAGATTATAAAATACCTGAAGAAAAGGAAGAAACACATGACGATTAATATTCCAGAAGATGCTAATTTAAGAGAAAAATGGTTCAAAATATTAATTGACCCAAAAAAGAGATGTATGAATTTACGTTCATATGTATATAAGATTTTTGGGAAAAAATTAGAAAAGAATCAATACTTTGCACTTAGAGATATGCTTGATCCGAAGATACGTTTAATATATTTCTCTACTGCTAGACAGGCAGGTAAAACAGAAACTATTGCAATCTTTCAAGCATTGGCTGCACAATTTCCTGATTGTGTTATTCCTCATTATGAGGGTAAAGGACACTGTTATGTATTTGCTCCAAAGAAGGAACAGGCACAGATTAGTTTTGAGAGATTTTCAAATCTAATTCATTATAATGATTATAATCTTTACTCACCAGAAGAGTTTTTAGTAGACAAGGCAGACAGGATGCTATTTGAGAATGGCTTCGAAGTAAGGGCCATCACTGCTTCAAGAAATGCTGAGATTGAAGGTTTAACAACTCATGTCATTATATTAGATGAAAGTCAAGCTATCTCTCCATACAAGGTAAGAGAATCAATTCTTCCTATGGGTGGTGGAGTTCAGGGTGGTGCAAAGATTATTCAATGTGGTGTGCCAGGACTTTTAGGCTCACATTTTCATAAGGCATTTAAAAATAAGTATGATGAAGTAAATAATCCTTATGGATATGTTCATCATGTATATCCTTGGAGAGAATGTAGAAGATTATCAGAGCAATATGTTTTGACTTTAAAAGCAGAAGACGATGAATCGTTTGAAAGAAACTACGAATTAAACTGGTCAAGAAGTAATTTCGGATACTTTATTGATGAAGAAAGATACGATAAATGTGAAAGAGATTACGATCCTGTTGTAAAAAGAGCAGAAGCTATAGCGAATGGATGGGAACTTCATTGGGGATTAGACTTTGCTAAACTTAGGGATTCTACAGTTTTAACGGAGATGGCTTTAGAGCCTTCAACTGATCCTGAAAAAGAAGGAGTATTTTGGTTAGTTGGATTGATTGAATTAAAGGGCGTAGATTATACTGAACAAGTTGGATATTTTGCAAATATGTATAATCCTTCTGAGGTTGTCCATATTGCTGCAGATCAAACTTCTGTAGGAGAAGTTATTATTGAATTAATGAATAATAAAAGTATGAGGACAACTGGTACAGTATTTTCAGTTCAATCAAAAGAAAAACTATATAAGAATTATAAATTTTATATAGATAATGATTTAGTTCATTGGCCTAAAGAAGAGTCTATAAAAAGTAAGAATAATAGAAAATTAATGAAAAGATTTAAACAACAAATGCAGGAATTGGAGGTAGAACATAGGGTCACTGGTCACGTTGCGTATCATCATAACTTAGATGATAATTTGGCTAGAGACGATTTTCCAGACAGTTCGGCTTTATGTGTTTGGAGTGCGACACAATATATTCCACCAAGTGTTGGATTTGCGGAGGATTATTAATGGAATATATACCTTGTATAATGTGTTTTAAATTATCAGAAGCAAAGAATGATAAAGCAATTGCAAAGATCTGCAGTAATTGTGAAGCAAAAAAAGTAGGTCTAGGTAATTTTATTAAAAACATAGATTTTAAAAAAATAGAAGAAGTTTTAGGGAAACATAAAGAAGAATTAAAACTTACAAAAGACGGAGAATTAATATAATGTTAAAAGCCACTACAATTTCAATAGCTATGGAAACTGCACAAGCAGAAAAAGCTCATAAACTTATAGATTCTTTATTAAAAAAGATGAAAGAATATAATAAGGAAGTTGAGAAGTCAAATAAACTATTAAGAGAACAAGAGACTCTAAGAAGAAAATTAAATGTTAGAGTTGAAAAAGGTAAAACAATAGGTCTTGTAAAAGAGGATTAATTATGGGTAAGCTAACTCCCGAAGAAACAAGATTAATTAAAATATTTTTATCTGAATATAAACGTATGGTTGAAGAGGTAGGAGTTCCGTTTCATCCAAGAAGTCTTACCATAGTATCGCAACCTTATTTAGATGATCCAGGTAGGCTTGATTTTATTACTTACAATAAATGGTTTGATGAAATGGATATTCAAACAGAGATTGGAAGAAGTAATAATATCATAGAAACCTTCTTAGACATTCCTATAAATATTTTAATATCTGCAGAAGAAGCAGGTAAACCTATGGTATCTCGTAAAGATAAAAAGAAATTGACTAAAGCGTTGAAGTTGTTAAGTGAAATACGATTGGAGAAACAACATGAAGAGAGTTAATCTTTCAATGACAAGATGTGTAAAATGTAAATCTAATATTAAAATAATATCAGAAAAAATTATGAAAAGATGTCCCATTTGTAATAGTGAACTAGTAAAAGATAAAGAATTTAATGCACAAGGAATTTTAGACCATGAAAATGGATGTATTATTCTAAAAGAGAAGGGGATAAAATATGATAGTAACCGATCTAAAGATATTAAAAAAGGTTAGTGAGCCACATAAGGGAACAGCAGAAGATCGAACACTCCTAGTAAAGGAATTGGAGAAAGAATTAAAAGGGTCTAAAAGAAATGGTGTTGGATTAAGTGCAATTCAAATAGGCAATCCTTTAAGAGTAGCTATCATTAGAACAGATTTATTGCATCTAGATTTATTCAATGCAAAAATAGTTGAAGGATCTGGAATGTTTATCCATGAAAGAGAAGGCTGTTTATCTTTACCAGATCAATGGATAAATACAGAAAGAATGAATAAGGTAACGATTGTAAATGGTGATGATAAACTTTATGAATTAAAGGGATTTGAAGCTGTAGTGGCCCAACATGAAATAGATCATTGGGATGGAATTTTAATTACAGATAGAAAAATAAAATAAGAGGGAGGTAAATAACATGTCAAAAGAATTTAAATTTACTAAAGAAGACCAAATAAAGGCGATAGGTCAAATTGTTGATCTAATAAACAAATACAAATTGAAACTAGAAGTAGATCATCAAATTCAATTTATACCTCTCGAACCGAAGGAGGCTGTTCCTAATGAAAAGAAGAATGTCTAGCGAAGATAGAGATAGAGTAATAGTATTCAGAGAAGGTAGAGTCATTTATTTCTTTGATGAAGTAGATGAGGATAGTGTATGTGAATGCATAAGATTACTCGATAAAATAGAAACTGAAAGCAATAAAAAAGACATCACAATTGTTATCAGTTCTTGTGGAGGCTGCTGCTATGATGGTTTGGCACTTTATGATAGAATTAGACAAAGCGAGTGTAACATACTCACAACAGGTACAGGACTAGTGGCATCTATGGCATTAATTATTTATCTGGCTGGAGATGATAGAACCTTAACAGAGAATGCTAGGCTATTAAACCATCAGGTAAGTATTGAAGATTTCCGAGGAAGAGCTGTAGATTTTAAAATAGAGGAAAAGGAAATCAACCTATTAAATGATACACTCGTAGATATTATTTCTGAAAGAACGGGTCAATCTGTTAAAAAATTAAAGAGTGAGACACTTCCTGGAGATAAATGGATTAGTTCCGAAGAGGCTGTTCAAAACGGTTATGCGGATGAACTGGTTAAGAATACTAGGACTTACAGAAAAAAACGTAAATCAACATAAAATTAGGGAAGGAGGAAACCCATGAAACTTAAAGACATTATCCAATATGCCTCTTATGCAGTTGCAGGTGTAGTATTACTTTCATTAGTAAGTGCTAATCCTGTACATATAGGAATCGTTGCAGTATCAGCAGCAGCCTATTTCATTGCTGAAAAAGTACTTTAAAAGATCTAAAATAGGGTCAGGATGTTTAGGCATCTGACTTAGGGCATTCTGGCTCTAATTAAAATATAGGACAAGAAAGGAGAAAATGAAATGAGATTAAAAAATAATAAAGGACAAGTACCTTACTTATTGATCGGAGCAGTTGTTTTTGGAATACTGTTTGGTGGAATGGGATTCTCTGCATTGAAGAAATTTAACCCATTTAAAGCCAAAGCAGGAATAGTCCAAAAAGATGAAGGAAGTAGTTCAGAATACTTTGAAGATAAGATTAAAGGTCTTAAATACCGTTCTGAATCGAAACACAAATCACAAAATAGTAATCATGCTGCTGTTAAGAATACAATAGGTGGCACAATTGGAAACTTCATTGATGGTTCTCTTCAATTAATTAAATTCGTTCTGATTATTGGTGTATTGCTTTTGGCTTTTACTGGAATTAACATCTTCAAGTATATCAAAAGAGTAGGATTGGTAGCTAAAGATGCTGTATTAGATGCTAATAGGTATAGAAAAGCATTAAAGCAAACTGTTAAAGCAATTGACGTAGCATCACCAAAAATGAACGGAGAAGATAAAGTATTAAAAGAGCAACTTTCAAGAAAACAAGATGAAGATACAGAAGTATTAATTAAAGAAATGAAGAATGAATAAAAATAAGCAAGGAGAAAGAAAATGAAAAATAAACCGAACTTACCAATTGTTGGTAATGTGGCTGTTTTCGTTTTAATTTTTCTTCTTGCCATTGGTTTGGGGAGTATATTTAGAGGCTTGATAGCCAGTAACTCCCAAACAGGGCAAGTTGAAACAGTTGAAAGAGTGTATGAAGTAAAAAGAGACACCTTACCTCTAGAAAATGGAGGGGAAGTATCTCTAGAATTAGTAGGTAAAGAACGATCTGTTTTTATAGCTTATGAAGATTTAGAATTCATAAGTAAAAATAAATCAACTTTTAAAAAGTTTGTTAAAAAAATTGATGCATTATTTCTAAGGATGAAGAAATAAAATGTACGAAATATACTTACACAAAATACTATTTGTTGCCTTAGTAATGTTCTCTACCCTTATGGGCTTAAGAGTATTAAACAAAGTATTAGATGTATACTCTGAGAAAATAGCATCTAAAACTAAGACAACTTTAGATGATGAACTGCTTCCTTTAATACGAAGATTACTAAACATGGGAGTTTGGGTTGCGAGTGGTATAACCATTCTCTCAAATTTTGGTTTTAGCGTATTACAGATTTATGCAGGATTAGGTGTAAGTTCTATGATCACAGCAATGTGTATTAAAGAAAGTATTATGAATATAATTGCAGGAATAACTATTATGTTTGATAGACCTTTTAGAATGGGAGATAGGATCAAATTACATACTGGCGATAAAGGCTATGTGCATAAAATAGGATTGAGACGAACACAAATATGTATCCCTGATGATAATCAGGATAGCTCAAAGGGTTTTAAGAGCATTTTAGTTATTCCTAATAAAGATATTAGCAAATACAAAATCTATAATTACACATTTGCAGAGGAATTGGAAAATGAAGAAGCCTAAAAAGATAACTCAATTAGATATATGGAAAGGTGTGCGAAAACTTTGGACAGTTAATCCTATAACTAAGATTGTCCCTAATAAAAGAAAGCAAACCCGACCACAAATTAAAAGGCAATTGAGAAAGGATATAAGGGATGAAATTAGCTGATGCAATAAATGAATTGCCAGACCCTATTGAATCAAAGGGAGATCAGTTTCCTGCTGGTTGGTATTATGAAATAGATGGTGTTATACCTGTTATTGAAAAACTTGTTAAAACAATTTCAGAATTAAGAGGCAATAAAAATGAAATTTAAAGTCCTCAGTAGAGAAAAGGTAGAACAGTATAATGTGGCAGAAAAACATATAGTAATTTCAATAAGAGATATAGGATCAGAGAAAGCAAAATTACCAGAATTAGAAAATAGATTAGATGAGTTATTTTTAACATTCTCAGATTTTGATGTTCCACTTGAGGGCATACAGGTATTCAATAAAGGCATGGCAGAATTAACTTGGAACTTTATTGATAAGTATATTAAGGAAATAGACGTAATAGTAGTAAATTGTGAAGCAGGTATAAGTAGAAGTGCTGGAATGACAGCAGCAATTAGTAAAATATTAAATGGAGAAGATGATCTTTTCTTTAAAAGATTCTTACCAAATATGTTGGTATACAAAATGATGTTAAAGGAGAAAAAGGATGTTTAAAACATTAAGAAAAATATTAGGAACAATTTTAATAGTTGGTAGTGTGGCTTTAGGAATATATGTAGGATTATGGGTACTCTTTATTGGTGGCATAGTTCAAATTGTAAACAGTATAACTCCTGAAGTACATAGTATGGGAATCGCTATAGGAGTATTAAAAGTAGTATTTGCAAATGCAGTAGGAGCTTTTACTTTTTGGGTAAGTGCATTAATCGGAGCAATCCTATTATCAGATTAGGAGAAATAAAATGGGCGATTGGATAGTTTGTACTCATTGTTTTAATTTAGTACCACATTATGAAACTTGTGATGTATGTAAAAAAGAATTACCAGAATTATCAATCAATTGTAAAAGTAATACAAATAAAATATGTAACGGATGCGGTGAAGAAATCAATGCTGGCGAAGAGTACTGTTGGCGGTGTAAAAACTAAAGTTAGGAGTAGTGCTTATGAAAGAAATAAATTTTAAAAATAAAAGGAATCCTTTAAGAACGATTCCTAGTTATACGGATATTGGGAGATTTTTAAGACTCATATTTTTCGTTGCTATTACTTCTTTAGTAATTAGCAACACCTATAATTATAATCAATTAATGAAAAATAAAGATGTTGTCTTTACACAGATTAAGGATAGTTCTTATGTTCCTACAGACTTGATAGAAGCAAATGTTATTGTAGATACTCGAAAGAGTGCAGGCACTGGCTCTATTATAAGGGTAGAGGATAAGGCAACTTATGTTTTAACTGCAGCACATGTTGTTAGTGATCGGAAGATTGAAAGAAATGAAAAAGGAAGATTAGAAAAGAATTTAGTACCTTCTAAATTTATAACAGTTATACATAAAAAGGGTAGAGCAGAAGCACTTATTGTTAAAATTGATTATGAATTAGATATTGCTGTTATAAAGATACATAAAAAGATTAATGTTAAACCCGTTCCAATTGCTAAAGAAGAACCAGAGTTGGGTGAAACTGTTTGGTCAATATCAAATCCAGGTATGCATAAAGATATAATTAATAGAGGAATTTTTAATGGAATAAATAAAGATCAATCAATCGTTTCTATAGCTGGATTCTATGGCAGTAGTGGCGGTATGGTTGTAAATGAAGAAGGCGAACAGATTGGTGTAATATCAACAGTGTTAATAGTAAATATAGGTAGACATTTTCCTAGCTTAACAGGGTATAATGGTATAACACGAACAGCGGAACTTAATAAATTTTTAGAAGGGGTCTTTGACAATGAATAAAAAATACTCATTATTAGAATTATTGAAGAAACCACCGAAGGAATGGCCCAAAGTAAAAAGAGCAAGATGGCGATTTTGGCCTACTGAGGCGAGTTGTCTGAATCCTAAAGGAAAAACCATTGGCAAGTGCTTAAGAAATGCAGCATATCAATGGTTAGATTATGATGTAACGAATCCAGTTAATGACTTCGTTAAAGAGTGTGGTAATATAGGAAACTATTTAGAGGCGAAACTTATTGATGAATGTGGTAAAAAGGGGATACTACCGCCAGAATTAAATAAGAAATCAGTAAGAAAGCAGCAAGTAAAGATATTTGAGAATGGCGTACTTTCAGGCGAAATTGACATCCTTCTTGGCGGTGGAACACAGAGTGCGGGCGTAGAGGTAAAGAGTTATGTTAACAGTACCTACAAAGTACAAGAGAAGCCTAAAGATCCTCATTTACTTCAATCCTTTTTGTACTTATGCCTATTCGAACCAAAGCAGCCTTACTTCATAATCGCTTATAAACCTTCACCGCTTTCTAAATGGGCGACTGAAGATGTGTATCATAGGATTGACAGCGTTACAATGGATGGCAAAACACATCCAGTTATTAATGGAAAGATATTTAAAGATATAAGTTTAGAAGGAATTATTGATAGATACAAAGAATTAAAGAAATATGTAGAAGCAGGAGTATTACCTAAAAGGGAATTCGCAAAAACTTCAAAGGCGTGTGAATATTGTCCGTATCACACACAATGCTGGAATGATCCCGAAGGAACTAAACTAAAATGAATCGAAAAGAAAGAGAAAAACTAATAGCAGATGATGTTAGATCAGCTTTATTAGTAATGCACAAGGGTGGCCCGTTATCAGATGCATTAACACACATAATAGAATTGATCAGAGGTATAAAGTATGTGGAAGATAAGAAATTTCTATTCTTATTAGATGGAATAACACAAGAAAAACTTGAGGGTAAAGATTTATTAGAGAAAGACAAACAATTTATAGAAGGATTTAATGAATCGGCAGAAGAAAGTAACTTTGCAATTAAATTAGCAAAAGAAGTTATAAAAGAATTGGAGAATTAATAATGTGTGATGATCGTGAATTTCATGGTGAGTGTGATTTTTGTGGAGAAAACACAGACCTAATTATGGGGCCATATGATAATTTAATCTGTACACCTTGTGCTCAAGAATTCCAACTAGAGCAAGAACATTTGGAGGATAGATAATGAACGAATGGCAAATATTTCTAACAGTGATGATATTATATTGGAGTGACGTTATAACGGGGCCAATACTTTATGTTAAAAGAGAAGTAGGGCATTGGTTCGATATGAGAAGCATTAAGAAAGAAACACAAGCATTAAAGGAAGCTAGAAAGAAAGGTATGACAACTGATGAATTGATTGAAGAAGGTCTTTTACATGAAGTTAAATTTGATAGAGGGCCTTATGTAGAGCCTACTAAATTAGAAGAGGCCTGGTGGTGGATTTGTAGAGCACTGTGGTATAACTTAATGGAACATCCAGAAGATTTAAGGTATTGGTTAATTCATAAATATCAAAGAGCAAAAAGAGGATGGTCAACTAGAGATACTTGGGGATACCATCACTTCTTGGCTACCGTAATCATTGGTGGTTTAGAACATTTAAAGAAAACAAAACATGGTGTACCTTTTGAAGTGCCCAACGATGATGAGAATATGACAAAGGCTGTAGCTAAATGGGATAAAATATTAGATACTATAATTCTTACTTTTAAAACTTCTCAAATTATGGGTGAACATTATTGGTTTTATCAAAATAGTGAAAAATATGATGTTAAAGAAGCAAATAAACATATAAAAATACAAACAGAATTAAAGAAAGAAAATCCCGATTTATATAATAAAAATGAATTGTATGTTATGACTAAAGAAGAATGTAAGGCATATGAAAAGGGATGGAAATTATTTCAAGAACATTTCTTTGGGTTAAATGATTAGGAGAAACAAATGAATTTAGATACATATTGTCCAAAATGTAATTCAGAAAGAGTTAAAATTAGACTAAAAGAAAAACCAAAAGAACCTGAAAGGCTTTCTATGGATGATTTACCTAATAAACGTAAATTACTAAATATTTATGCAGTAATACTTATTAAACATTATATAGCTACATGTAAAAATTGTGGCTATTTTGTGCATTGGTCAGAATGATAGGATTATTATTTATTGTTATAGGTATATTTTTATTTCTTCTTTCATTCTTTGAATATAATTGGTATGAGGGATGGGAAAAAACTTTAACTAAATTTTGGTTTAATATGGGTAACTTAGCTTTTTGGATATTTATATTAGGAATCATATTTTTAATATGGGGATAAATTAACAGTAACAAATTAAAAGGAGAACAAAATGGAAGAAACAGGAAACTTTGTAACAGATATTGTAAGTTATCTAGACAAACTATCTGATCAAGTGTTTGACAATTCTGAATTTATAACATCACTTACACAAGCTATTAATTCAACTTTAGAGGATATAAGTGCGGTTATGAATTCCGTAACAGGAATCGTAATGGAGAATGTCGAAAGATTAGATATGTTAGAAATGATGATTGATACAAATAGAGAATTAATCAATTTACAAAGTGATTTGTTAGTCACACTTTCAAACACAACCTTATTCTCACTAGGTTTAGGGATGTTTAATGCTATGGCAATTTGTGTTTTAGCTTCGTATGTGTTAAGGAGAAAATAATGTTATCTAGTTATTTGTACTGGCCTATTTATATTATTATGATACTTTGTTTTTTAGCATTATCATTAACATCTATGCCAACACCTAGAGAAAAGGCTATAGGATTATTAATTACAATGGTAAACGCACTACTTTATTGGAGAGGATAGAATGGATACTTATTCTGATGAACAATGGATCAAAAGATTATGGAACCAAGCACACGAAGTATTGGATAAAGTAATTGTACCTATGTGTGATATTGGAGAAGTGGGATACTGTGATTGCTATCTTGCAGGTATAGACTGTTATACTAGTGGTGATGAAGCATTAGAGGAAAGAATAATCGAAGCAATTAAAAAAGAATATGCATTAGGAGAGCATTGCTCTTTTGATGCCTTTACACCTTTAGCACTTATTGCCTTACTTATCATTGACAGAGGAGGACAATATGAAGAGCATTGAAGAAGTAGACGAAATAATGAATGCTGTTAGACATCCTTATAGATATCAGTTTGAAAATCTAAGACCTAAACCAGCAGACCTTAATAAGGAAGAGTGGGAAGCATGGGTAGAACGACATCCTAAAATATCAGGATCTATGATAAATAATACAGCATTTACAGATGTAAGAGTTTCAGATAAACATATCGAAATTAAAAGAGAACCAAATAATGAAAATTAATCCACATAAAAAATGTCTGGGATGCCATTTAAGTTTAGACGAAGATCATTTCTTCTGTTCTATAACATGTATGATTATGTGTGGATATATGAGTGTTAGGACAGATGGTAATAAACGAGATCCAAAAGAACTAAAAGATAATCCCGAATTAGTGACTAAGTTTATAACAGAGAAACCAAAAAGACCTTATGATCGAGCACTTTGTGAATGTCACCATACTGAGGAAGAAATAGCAGAATCTAAAAGGTTAAATCACTTATGAATTTAAAATTTAGTGACTTAACAGAAGAAGAAGTTGAATTAATAACTAATGGTTGCGGTAATAAGAAGGGTGTAATTAGAGCACCTAGTTTTATATTCCTTGCCAGTTGTAATCATCACGATTTTAATTACAAATTAGGCTACAGAGAAAAAGATCGAAAACGTGCTGATGAACAATTCTATGCTGCTATGAAAGTAGATTTTAAAAGATACTCTGGATATAAAAGAGTATGGTTTAAAATATGGGCATTAATGTATTTTATTTCTGTTAGATCATTTGGATCATGGTTTTTTAATTATTTAGATCACCGATTAACAAGAGAAGAACTAGACGTAATGTTAGAGAAAGTTAGAAATGAATAAAATTAAAGTAGATGCGGATGGAAAACTTTGTGTACAAATAAGGCCAGATATGAAAAGTGTTTGGGTTATAGCTGATCCTCATTTCTTACACGATAATCTATGTAAAGAAGAATATTGCAACAGACCAGAAGATCATTCTGAAAGAATTTTTAAGAACCTTATGGCTATTCCAGAAGGAGATTTACTTATCTGTCTTGGAGATCTCTCTATTGGTAAAGAGAATGAAGTATATGAGAGATTTGTTATGCCTTTAAAATGTAGGAAGATTTTAGTAAAAGGAAACCATGATCGGAAGAGCAATACTTGGTATTTAAATCATGGTTGGGATTTTGTTTGCTATGCTTTTAGTGATGATTACTTTGGTAAGAAGATTTTATTCACACATTACCCAAGACCAGCAGATGGCTATGATTATAATATTCATGGTCATTTACACAATAATATATACAAATGGGAGAAACTAACAGAAGAAAATAAGAAGTTCATTAATGAAAAACATATCTTACTTTCTTGTGAGAATAACAATTATAAGCCACTTAAATTAAATTATGTTATTGATAAGATAGAAAAATTTAGATTGATCAATGCCTTTAAGGAGAAATAAAATGGTAAAAAATACTTGTTTAATATTAGATTCTGTAATGGTTGTACTTATGGTACATTTTGGACTATATGAAGTAGCTGCATTATTTTTTATGTCCTTTCTATATACATTAAATACTAAGGAGAAATAATGAAAACATATAATATAAGTATTGAAAGACCCATAGCATATTGTAAATTAGATAAACAAAATCAGATATTTAGTTCAAAGGCTCTTAAAAAGATGTGTAAAGATACAAAGCTGCCTATTATTATTACAGAAAATTTCTCTTATACGGAACTGCCCGTAGGCAAAGTAACGAATTTAAAATTTAAAGAAGGTAAATTAATAGCATCAATTGAGTTATTTGAAAATGCGATTATGCCAGAAAGTATTAATGATTATTGCTTTAGAGTTGGTGGGGTTTTAATAAAGGGAATGGAATCTAAAATTGAGGGTAAAACTCTAGTTACAAAAATTCTAGAAATGAAATTAATGCAAATTGGTTTAATTAATAAAACAATAGATGTTTATGATGAGGAAGATGCATAATGTCAGCAGACAACGGTATCTACATCCTACAAACAAAAGACGGTTGGCGAGTTGTCCATGCTCAATGTATAGAAAATCTGTATTGGTGGTATATTTGTTGTGATAATCCTAATGTAGTAGATGCCCTGCCAGATACTGTCGGATATCTTGAAGAGTGCTGTAATTGTGGAAGACATAATCCAAAAATGAAAGAAAGGGAAGAAATTAATCCAAAAATTTTAATTGACTATTTTGGACATTGTAATAAATTAGATTCAGAATATGCAGCTATGGAAGAGGCAAAACAATTATATGATGAAATAATGGATGATGATTTTTGTCCTATAATAGAATATGGAATATCTTACATTAAAGGATATGAAGATAAATATTTTCCTATAGATTTAATACCAGAGGAATATGAATAAAGATTTTAGACAGGGAACTTAGACAGACAGGTAAGGAGACAGACAATGATAGTAAAAATTAAAAATATGGATGATTCTTGGAATTATTATGAAGGTGATTCGCTTAATCAAAAGATAGTTACTGATGGGATAAAATTACCTTCTGAGGCAATTCATATAACTGACCCTGGAGATGGAAAGTTAATTGTAATGTACATTGAAAAAGAAAGAAAAATAACGAATAGAATAGTAACAAACAGACCAACTTATCTTTTAAATGATAATGGTACAACAATAGATAAACTAATATAAATAAAAGTTCCCTGTCTAAATATAATGAAAAATAATAAAGTCACATGTCCTGTATGCAATGGTGAAGGTAGGATCTTAATATTCAAACCTACCTCTAAAAATAGATGCGGTACACAAATTAATGAACGTTGTACTACCTGTGAAGGGAAAGGAGAAATAGAATGTTCAACAAAAAAGAAGAGAAAGTAATACCTAACTTAGAAGAGAAGTTACTCTTAAGAGCAGCTATTGATAAAGCGGAAGAGAATGGCTATAAAGCTCATCTAAGGCATTTACCTACGTTTGTTCATCAAATAGGGGATAAGAAGGCAAAAAAAGCAGACTTAGATTCTGCAGCTAATGAGATATTTTATTTTCATGGTCGTGAAATAGTGTTCTCTATAGAATTTATTAAAGCATTCTTTCCAGCAAATGAAGTAGATAAAGAAAGAAATGTTATTAAAGATTATAAATACCATAGAGCAGAGATGTATAAAACTAATCCAATAAAGTATATAGAGAAATACTTATGAAAGAAGCAAGCATAATTGCTATAAAAAATACTTCGATATGTCTACTGTAGACTTTATGAAAGCTTGGAAGGAATTTACACCTGAAGAGAAGCAGGAATTGAAGATCGAAGTAGGAAAATATCTTGAAGATAAGGAAGGTAAAAATGTGGAATGATATGACATTTCAAGTAGAGTTATTAGACGTTTTTCCAACAGAGGAAAAAGCATTCAGATGGTTATTTACTCCTGTTCCTGCTTTAGGAAACAGAACACCTATTGAGATGTTAGCAGAAGGTGGACAAGAAGCTGTCATGGATATATTGAGGAAACTAAGATAATGTATAAGGATGAAGATAGAACATATTTACCAATTGAAAGAGTTATGAATTTAATCTTTACAATATTCATTCAAGGGTTTGTAGTTTACACTAAACTATCAACTATAAACCTTAAGGAGAATGAATATGAATTACGGAAAAGAATTAATATTAGATATACACAATTGTAAAAATACACATTTATTTAATAGAAAAGATTTAAAAAAGTTTTTTATAGAACTTTGTAACCTTATTGACATGGAAAGGGAAGACCTTCATTTTTGGGATTATACAGGAGAAGAAGCAGAATACGCTAAAGCTCCTATACATTTAAGAGGTACTTCCGCTATTCAATTTATTTCAACAAGTAATATAACAATTCATACTTTAGATGAAATGAAGAGAATATATTTAAATGTATTTAGTTGTAAGGATTTTAAAAGTAAAGTAGTAAAATATTTTTGTATAAAATACTTTGATGGATTAGTTGTAACTTGCCAAACTATAGGGAGAAAATGATGGATAATTTAGATAAAATTCATTATCGTGATTCAAAAAAACGATTTAAAAAATATTCCAATGAAAAATTAATTATAGAAACATTACACACATTACTTAATGATATGGATGAATTAAAATTACATCATATTTATATGTATAAAAAAGATGCCAGTAATGAGGCTCTTAAAGATGAGTTAAGACATCGTATAAACGGTCCAGTTTTAAAGGAAATTACTGAAGGAAAATAATCATGTATCTAAATGAAGATGAAACATATTTAATTGTTGAAATGATATCGGATATGATATCTACTGTATTCATTTAATGTTCAGCGTTTAACAATATTCACAATAACATGAACATTTAATAATAATGAACATTAAGGAGAATAGAAATGAATTTTAATACAGTATTAATTATACCAACAGGAATAGGAGCAGAAATTGGTGGACATGCGGGAGATGGTACGCCAGTTGCAAAACTCTTAGGTTCTGTATCTGATAAATTGATCACTCATCCAAATGTGGTTAATGCATCAGACATAAATGAAATGCCTGAGAATACTTTATATGTTGAGGGCAGTACTTTAACTAGATTTCTGCAAGGTCAAATTGGATTAAAAGAAGTAAGATCCAATCGTATTTTGGTCGCAGTTAATGCGCCCTTAAAAGTAGAAACTATGGACTCGGTAAATGCTGCTAGAGTTACTTTAGGAGCAGACATAAAAATTGTTGTGTTAGATACGCCTTTAAAATTAATTGCACAGAAAGACGCTAATGGTCAAGCATGTGGGATAGTTGAAGGTGAGCAAGAATTAATAGAACAAGTTGAAAAAATAGATGATTGGGATGCTTTAGCAATTACTACTCCAATAGAAGTTGAAAAAAAAGTCGCTATGGATTACATTAAAAATGGTGGAGTCAATCCTTGGGGTGGTGTAGAATCTTATGCATCGGAGCTAATAGCGAATGCCTTAAATAAGCCCGTAGCACATGCACCTAGTGATACAGAAGCAGATAGTTATTTAAAACAATATAAAGAAATGGTTGACCCTAGATTAGCTGCTGAATTTGTTTCTGTTTCTTATATGCATTGTATTTTAAAAGGATTGCATAAAGCACCAAGAATTGATAATGGTGGATGTGTAGATGCTCATGTAATGGTTTCTCCAGCGGATTGTTGGGGTAAACCACATCAAGCTTGTTTGGATAGGGGCATACCTATAATTGTAGTTGAAGAAAATAAAACTATTATGAATGATGAGATGCACCCAAGCTGTATATTTGTAAAAAATTATCTTGAGGCAGCAGGAGTAATACAGGCAATGAAAGAGGGGATCTCTTTAAAAAGTCTAAGAAGGCCCATTAATCATGCTGTAGTTATTAATCATATAAAATTAAAGTAGCACCAGATTTGCGGAAGAGTGAAACGGTTTACATACTTGCCTCATAAGCAAGAGACAGTAGGTTCGACTCCTATTTTCCGCAACCACTTAAAAAGGAGAAATAAGATGAGTAAAGATCCATTATTTAATGCAGTAGTTAATAAAATAGTAGAAACAATTTTTGTAGGTGTAGAATACACAGATGCTAATGGCAATAGGCAAGAGCCTGCAATTAAACCCATCGTAGATAAAATCATTTCAGAACTTGATCTAGAATCTTTAAAGCTTAAAGTACAACAAAAAATTAAAGATCAGTATATGGATGAATTAGTAACCACTATTGTGGTCAAATTACGAAACGGTCTTTATGAACAAGATTATCAAGGTAAAGTAAAATTTTGTGATTTTGTAGCTAAAGGTTTAGAAGGTGCAATAACTAATGCTTTAACAAATGATCAAGAATTTAAAACTAAAATTAATGAATCTATTAATTTAGATAGTTTTAATATCGAAGTTAAGGTGGCTAAAAAAGAAACAGTATAAAGGAGAATACTATATGACCGCTATTCCTAAAGTAACCGCTGAAGCGTGTAAAGAAGCGTATTATAAAATAATTAATAAAAATTCTAAAATGTTAGAAATAGAGGACTTAAAAAAGCATCTACATAAAGTTAGTGATGAGTTTACAAAGAAGCAGCCAGAAATACAGATCTTTGTTAGTAAACTTATAGATGGACATATGAGCCAAACCAACGGTGTTATAGGTGCTGCTCAATTTGCTTTATATGTAATGATAGCAGTAGAGAGTATTTATATTCAAGAAGAGATTGATGATGTTAAAAAACTGTTCAACGAAGGAAATGATGAATGAGTTATACAGAATTAAAACAAAAGAAAGTTACTTGTCGTAAAAATCATTTTTGTACATGGTGTAATGAAACCATAAACAAAGGAGATGAAGCTGAAACTAGAGTGTATGTATGGAGTGGGGATTTTCATAGCGAATACATGCATCCAGAATGTTTTAATGATGGGTTTAAGAAAGAAGATAGGGAAGTTTTAGAAGAAGGATTTGAGCCTGGATCTTATAAAAGAGGAAGCCTTGAGCAACGATAATAAAGGAGACAACAATGAGTGATGCAAGATGTATTCACTGTGGTACGGATGATGTAGAATGTACAGGTGCAGTTAAATATGAGCTGGATGAGTATTATTGTCATGAATGTGAAAAATACTTTACTATTGATTGGGATAAACAAGAGGAAATAGAAGCGGAATTTTTAGAACGTGAAGGCGATGAAGAGGCGGAAGAAGACAATGAAGAACATTGGGAGAACGAAGGAGGCAGTTACTAAAGATGAAAAACCGAGGCAGATATAGGGTACTATTAATGTGCAAATCCTGTGACAAAGTGTACAACGGTACGCCCCTTATGGATTACAATGATGCTATCCGATGGTATCACAACACTTTAATACAATGTGAGGATGTTTGTAAAAACGAAGAATGCGGAGAACCGCTTGTTCCAGAACTTCAAGATATGGAGAAACCTCCAGAGGAGAAGAAAAAATGATATTTTTAACAATATTAGCAATAGTACTATTAGGAATAACAGCGTTAGTGCAATTAGTTTCATTTATTCCTGTAATAAAAAAACAATACTACGCAAATGGTTATAATGCTTTCATGTTAATTTATATCCTAAGTTTATTTTGGGCTATTTATTATTTGGCAGCTAATTAAGAGTGAATAATTTAATACAATGAAAAAATGTATATTATTAAAAAACTTCCTTCATATGAAAAAAGGTGCAATAGGTTATGAGCCTATTCATAGAGACGTTTTTGTATTTAAAGGATTTGAAGTATCTTTTGAATTGGCTGATGATATGGAAGATACTTTTAAAATAGAGGAATCAGATCATTTTTAAAGGATAAAATTATGAAAGCAGAAGATTGGAAGTTTAAAAAAATTATACCTGATGGTGAAGATTGTCAAGCAGCATCCAATTGTTGCAAAGCTTATATTGATTTACCAGATATGGGTGGTAATCCAGGTGAAAGAGAAGTACATTCTTTTCATTCTGGTTTTATGAGAGGGCTGGCTTGGGCAAAAGCAAAATATGGAATAAAGGAATAATTATGAAATGGTTTAAAAGATTATTTTGTCCACATATTTGGGTAAAGGCAAAATGGAATAAACTACATCCAGCATGGTATGAATCGGAATGGGAATGTATTAAATGCGAGAAACATATCAAAACAACATTAGATGAAATCCCATTAAGTTATATAGGAGATTAGCGATATGCCTTTTAAATCTGGTAAAGATAATCCTCAATATGGAAAACCTGCTTGGAATAGAGGATTACATATAAAATTTAATAATGCTTTAGAAAACTGGAAAGAAAATGGTGGAGTTGTTTGGAATAAGGGTAAAACTTGGGATAAAGAAACTAGAGAAAAAATTAGAAAAACATTAACTGGAAAAAAATTAACACAAAAGCATAAAGATAATATATCAAAAGGAGCACCAAAAGGTAAAGACCATCCAGGATATATAGATGGAAATGGTGGTAGAGGATATGTTAGATTTGGTCCACATTTAAAAGAAGAAATAAAAGTTAGAGATAATAATAAATGTCAAAATTGTGGAATGACTAGGGAAGAGCATTATGATAAATATAATTTAGATATAGAAGTACATCATATTGATTATGATAAAACCAATAACAGTAAAAATAATTTAATAACACTGTGTAAAAAATGTAATATTAGGGCAAATTATAATAAGGAAATTTGGTATGAAAAATTCAAAAGTAAAACGTGTTCAAATACTTAAATGTTTGGTAGGAAGTCGTGCTCATGGATTAGCTGATGAAGATTCAGACTATGATTACAGAGGAGTCTATGTTGTAGCTACTGAAGAAATTCTAAGTCTTGGATATAAATATAAAGGCAATCATTGGGTAGAGGGTGAAAATGAAGATCAAACAGCTTATGAAATCGGACACTTTCTTCAATTAATTACTCGATGTAATCCTACTGCTTTAGAAACATTACTTGCTCCTGTTGTAGAATCTCCTTCTGAAACATATTTTGTAAAAAATGATGATTATAGGCATCCATTAGATTACATTACAGAAACTGAAAATTTAGGACAAGAACTTAGAGACTTATTCCCTTATGTATGGAATCCTAATGATGCCTTTAATGCATTCAGAGGCTATTCAAGTAATCAGAGAAAGAAGATGATAGATAAAAAAGATGATCGTGGGCCGAAGTTTGCCTGTGCTTATTTAAGAACATTATGGAATTTAGAACAATTACTTGAAACAGGTACATTTGATTTAGAAATTAAAGACTCTAAAAGAAAGGCATATCTATTAAGAATAAGAAAAGGAGGCTTTACACCTGGCGATGTGTTAGATAAGGCCGAAGCAGTTCTTAAAAGGTGTGAAATACTTAGAGATAGTTGTAAACAAGTACCTAATTTAGATAAGGTTCATGAATTTCTAATGAAGGTAAGAAAGCAATATTGGGAGTTACCATAATAAGGAGGCAGTTATGACACAGTTAATGAGACCAGGTTCATCCGTCTTTTATGAAAAAATTAAGAAAATTGAAAATAAATACAATTATGTAAATATTTATTTGAGAGATGGTACAATAATTAAAATTAATAAAAATGACCCAAGTAATGTTGCCGAGTTTACATTATCACAATATTACGATACACCGTTTATGAGATAAATTATAATGGTTAAGAAAAAATGCGAATGTCCTATTTATTGTAGATTTTGTGGTGCTAAACTTAAAAAAGATCATGTAGGCCATTATTGTCCAACACATAATTGTCAATGGCAATATGGAACAGATGATTGTTATAAGGAAGAAAATAATGATTAAAGAGATGTTCATATATAGGGATGAAATAGAAAATTTAAGTGATTCCGATTCCAGTGAATATATTGTCAATAAATTACACAGAGCAGGTTTCGACCTATCATCTGATGATAATACTGTAACCACAGAGCATTTGGATGGCTTCACTAAATTCACACAAAAGGTATAATTATGAAAAACTTAATTAAATGGTTATGCATTATTGGAGTTCTAGTCATTATCTCTGGCTGTGATAATATTCAAAAATGCTTTCCAACCTTAGATATAAAGGATATTGGTGCAGGATTTAAGTGTACAGGAGAATTCTAAGGAACAAATTTTACCTTATAATGGCCTATCAGTTAGCCTCAGAGCCTCTGTGTGACACGTTTAATATAAAGGACTACCCGATGTACACTATTGAAATAAGATGTGAAAAATGCCAGAATTATCATAATAAGAAGTATAACAATCTGGCATTACATGAGGTTTTAATATGTATTAAGAGTATGGAGATGGATCTATTATCTTGCAAGATACTCTGTGAGAAATGCGGATCGGTGGGGCCAGCGAGGATACGGATTAAAGACGTTACTTCTGCGGTCTTTTTCGAAAAAATTATTACGCCAATAGTGCCACACACTAAGTCTAACACCTACAATGTCTTAGATAAGTTCAAAAAATTGGGAAAGCCTCCCTGTTTCCTCTGTAAGGGTATAGGATCAATAGAAATAGAGTATAAGGCGCATAAGACTATAGACTTAAAGGGTATCTATACTGAAAAGTGTCCTCTGTGTTTAGGTAAGGGGTACTTGAAGAAATAAGCTCTCGACGTTGCATTTTTGCTTATTTTGATCATAAGTTATTAGTATTAAATAAGTTAGGTGAGAATACATCTAAATAGTTACAAAATAGGTACTGATACCTCGGCTCCTGTTTTTAATCCTTGCCCTGTCTCCGTAAGAAGTCTAACAAAATAATCACTTCCCACAGCAAGACCTGTTATTGTTCCTGTACCTACTCCTGGATCGCTTGCTTCTACAGTACTAGTAGTAATCCAAACTATACTCGAAGCTAATCTTCTCTGTAATCTATATCTGAAACCTCCCGAATTAGGTGTCCAAGTAACATTTACTTCATCATTAAATCCTGCATTAACTCTGACAGCCGTATCATAATTTATTGGAGATATTGCAGGTGTGGCAGAAGAATGATCTAAATAATTTTCTGAATGTAAAACATTATTATGACTTGTTATTGTAGCTGATTTATAATCCGTAGTACTTAAAGCCACGCCATTAAATGTTGCAAATGTACCATTATCAGTTGGAGACGGTAATCCAATTTTTATAACAGAGCCTCCTACTCGTTTATCATAATAAAATCCATTACTATTTCCACGAATTAATTGATTTATAGTTTGTTGACCTCCAGCACCATGTGCGTATCTAATAAATACAGGATCTGACGGAATTCTAGGAGATTGAACAAAAACAAAAGTATCTGAATCAGAATTCACAGTAGCAACACCGCTTTGATCAATTTCTACTATAGCTGATGATACGACATGAGTTCTAACACCTGCTCCTCCATCATTGTAACTTTCTCCATAAGTAGCAAATACCTTACCTCCTCTTTCAAATCCACTACCCCAATTTACAATTAAATTATTAGAAAATGAATCTCCATTTATATTTAAAAAAGATATAGTTACAATAAGTTCAACAGCTCCAGTAGTTTTATTCATTCTACCATATTTAAGATCACCGCTAACACTGCTAGAAGTCATTATAATTTTATCAGAAGTAACGAATAATCTATTATTAGTTGCATTAAAGCTTTCTCCAAAATCACCTAATAATGCAATAGCGGATTCTGCATTTCTTGGAGCTACTAAAACTGTACCTCCAGTTCCTGAGCTGCCTCCATGACTATAATAATTATCTTCGTCATTATCAAAAGTAGGACCAGCTATTACAGATGTAGGAGAAGTTCCTACATTAAAATAAGGTCCTCCGACAGGGCCTTCCTTAACTAAAGAAGCTCCAGTTCCTGATATACTTATTAAACTTCTGTCTGTTAAAATTTGAATAAAATCTCTAAAAAATCCTGCTTGAGTATTATCACAAGTAGGAAATCCTGCAGGGCAGGTAGTGCCGAAGCCTGTTTGAATAAAATCAGGTATATTAGGCCAAGGTTCGTCTACAGCTACATCATACGCTGCTAAAGGAATCACAGTGGGTGCTCCATTATCATACCAATCACTTATTACAGTTGCAAAAGCAAGCAATTGTTGTACAAGTGCTTCTAATACTAATCTTAAATCATTTATAATAGGGAATCCTGCTGCAGGTTTTCCAAATCTTATAGGATGTTCAACAAATTCTCTACCTAATAATGTAGAATCTAGTATTCCTGTAGGATAACCAAAGTCAAGAGCTAATTGTTCAGTTAAAGTTTTTAATTCTTCTATAGCATCCAATCTATAGGTCTTGCCTGGACGTTGATCAATAAAAGAAACAATTAATTGACCTATTTCTAACCTTCTTTCATTAACACAAACTTGTAATTCTGTAATATAAATACTTAAGGTTTTAGCTGAATTATTTAACGGATCTGGCGATGTAAAATTTTGTGCCATTATTTTTTACCTTTAGTAAATCTCTTTTTAGTCTTTTTAAATTTATTAGATTTTTTATTATTCTTTTTAAATCTATTAGGCTTATCCTTTGTAGCTCTTTTAGTAATGATATCTATAAACTCTGCATCTATGTGCTGAGTTTCCATAATTTTATATATTCTTTTAATTATCTTATCAAAATTTTTACCAATCTTATATACCTGCATTTCAACTTCGCTATCTTTTTTGGGAGTATTCTCCCTTATAAGTTTGATTCCCTCTTGAATTAATTTATACGCCTTATTAAGTTTTTCAATTTGTTTAATTTCTTTTTTTGAAGGTTGATAAACCATTTCCTGCTCCTTTATTATGAAATTTATTCGGGATTTTCTTCAACTAATGTTGCGCCTTTCTGTGCAAAGCAAGGCCCTCCTTCTGCATCACTTTCATGATTATGTCTTGGAACAGACGAGGTTTGACTTTGATATTTTCTTATAAAAGGTCTTAACCACTCATCCCATTGCTGTTGTGTCCAATCGAGTATATTCCCTTCACTATCTAAGGCATTAAAACCAGCTAATAAACCATCAATTGCTATTTGCTGATCAGATACCTGTCTTTCCAGCTTTCTAATTCGATTTAACATGTCTTCAATTGTTCCACGTTCTTCTCTAGTTAAAGCCATTCTTATTTCCTCCTTACTTTAAAAATTCTGAAGTTATTTCTAAGGTAGTTGTATTCTCATCAAAATTATAATTAATACCAACAACTTTAATATTGAGTGTGGTCCAACTTCCTTGTTGTGTGTTTATTAAATTAACTGTTTTATCTAAATCCCAAAATAGATCTATCGTGTCTAAAACTATTGTACCATTTATTTTTATATCTTTAAATTTTTGTAAAGTATCAGTAGCAAATTCTATCATCCTTGTAGTATCATCAATAGGATTTTCAGGATCTTCATCAAATTTAAATTCTGGTTTAACAAGTCTAAGAATTTTATTTGTATCTGCAGTACCTGAAACATTTACTGTAGCTCTTAAAGACTCTCCCTCTAATAAAACATCCGCACTTACAGAAGCACATCTCTTTTTAGGACTTTCTTTCCAATAATAATTTGGTGCTATACCAGATGTATTATCTCTACCAGGCGTAGCAGTAATAACAGAACCTGTGTTTAAACTTGTTCCAGTAGGCCAGAAACTATACATTTCTCTACCAAATTTTATTGTATTGTTTGCTCCAAGACTTCCCTGACTTTCAGAAGATATTGAAGAAATCACCGGTCCAAATCCAACTAATTTTTGACTTACAGGAAATGAAGAGCCTCCTAAAGGATCGCTTCTTACCTCTGTATTAACTGCATCTACTTCAGCCTGATTTTTAACTCTTGTAATATTGAAAATAGGTACAACAGAAAGTGTAGAGTATAAAGGACCCCTACTATAAGTGGTTATTTTATTACTTTTACAAATTTCCCATCTAGTAAGGAATATTTTAAATGTTGAAATTCCTGCACGACTTCCTAAAGGAAATAATGTAAATTGTTTAATTCTACCATACGTTACAAATGTTTCAATAATTTTTACTACTTTTTTATCAGTATTAACTTTAAAATTCTTAAAATTAGTTCCATCAGTTCTATCAGCTTGAGCAATTAATCTTTCTTCAGATATACCTCCAGAAGTACAACTAGCTGACAATCTTTCCAATGTTCGTATTCTTGATCCTTCAATAATTGCTGTTTTATATCTTCTGCTAACATCAAATTGTAAATTAGAAGACATTACATTAAACTGTGGACTAAGAGAACTTACAGTAGTTCCAAAAACTCCAAACTTGGCCTCTCCAGAATTAACTGCTGTAGAATCTACGGATCTTAAAGTACTGTCTGGTGTCATGTACCATCCAAATTTAGTTCTTTCATATAATCTACTTAAAACTTGTGATACAGTTTGAGCAATAAATTCCTCTGAAACATTTGCACCAGTTGGAAAGCTGTCTATTCGTCTTATAACATCTGGAACAATACCAGCGATTGTACTAACAGCAGTTGCTATTGGCACATCGTCAAACGTTATCTGTGCAGTATTTCCTAATTCAGGATCATCTAAAACTGCAAAGCATTCATTTAATTTTCCTCTTGGGCCGACGCAGTTATACATGACTCCCTCTTGTCCAGCATCCATCATTCTTTCAATAACAATTATTCTTCCTGTAAATAATGTAGCATTAGTACTTCCATGAACAACACTTATAGTTTGTCCTACAGAGAATGGTAAGGTTTCATCAAAGAGAACTGGTTGGAATATTATACAGTTTCTTGCAGAATCAAAATTCCATTTAATACTTTTAACTTGTATTTCTTTAAGACTTTGTTTTAAAGTTGTTCCACCACCTATAACTGCAGTGTCTTCTGTAAAAGTAGATGATCCAAATATAAATGTAAATTCTTGAGTGTGTCCAGAATTACTTGCACCTGTATCAAATGGCTTTACTTTTATTTCTGTAACACCTTCAGCAAATGGTCCTAAATTTAAAGTAGTTCCTGTAGTAAATGGACTAGCCAATGTTGGCTCACTTCCATCAGTTGTATAATGATATTCTATCGGGCCAGGTTCTGCTGGAGCTGCTGCCCATTCTAAAAATGGATCTGCATCAACTGTTTGATAATTCCCATCTGTTAATTGTATAGTTTTAGTTCCATCCGTATAAACTTCTATTTCTCCCATTTCAGGAGAAGGATCTGCAATGTAAATATCAAAAGTAGAATCAAGAGATACTAAACCATTAGCTACAAATGATCTTACTTTTAAAGTATGCTGTCCAGGTGTTAAATTTTGAGTAAGGAACTGTATAATTTTAACTTTGTCTTCTCTAACATCTGTAATAGTAACATTTGCTATTAAAGTCGTTCCAGCTGGAACAAGTGCATTTGCTAATTCTATTGCATCAGTCGGACCTTCAGGTGCTACAGGAGTTACACTTTCTACACCTGTTGTAATATTCAAACTTTCATTATTAGCACTTATCCAAATTAAATCTATTCTATCTAAAACTCCACCATCTGCTAATGCTAATTCCTGTGAATCATACTCTTTAAAATCTGAATTAAAATAATATGTCCCATCAGAAGTTTCGATAGTCATTTCAGGAAATGGTGTTTTCTTAGTAACAAGTATTCCATCTGTAACTATATTAGGAGTAGGTATATCAATAATATCATCAGGATCGGCATCTAATGCATAACTAAAACCATTATAAGGAATAGCTCCAAATATAGGAACACTCCATTGAAAGAAAGGATTAACATCATTTTGAAATGTTGCTGCAGGTATAGCTATTGCTGCAGTTTCATCTTCATACGCTTCTATAACAACTCCATCTGGTGTAGTTGTCCCTACTTCCACTTCTAAGAAATCATTACCGTCAGTTATACTTCCTAAAATATCCTGAAATCTAATAAAGATTCTTTTAGTACCGTCACCGACACTTAAATTATGTAATTTAGTATCATTATACGTTTCATAGGTTGAAAAATCTACTTCATTTTCATTTCTAAATTGCATTCTTACAGCACCAAATACTTGCATATCAATATTTATTGTACTTATTGTAAGAAAGAGTCCTTCTCTAACTGTTAAATCTTGAACAACTACATTACTTGTTGGTATAAAAAAGAATGCTCTAATATCTGAGCTAACATCTTCAAAAACTGATACACCAGTTCGGATATCTGTATCTATATCGAATAAAACTTCAGTATGTTTAGCTCTGATATCGGTGTTAGTATCTACAAAAATAGATATTATTTTAGTTCTAATATCTGTATTTAAATCTTCTAGTGGTTGTATAGCTACTCTAACATCAGGATCAATATCAACTAACTTACCTATACCTAAAGGAGACTGAAAATCTGTAATTCTAATATCAGTATTAATATCTTCTGCAACTTGTGTAAAACTTATTCGTATATCCGTATCAAGATCATTTATAGATTCTTTTAATATTCTAATATCTGTATCAATATCTTCAATAGCTTCAGTATGCTTTATTCTAATATCTGTATCAATATCAATAAAAACTGCCAATGTTTCTTCAGTACCAAATGTTAAAAGGGTATCATTATTAGAATTACTTTGAGCTTTTATAAAAGCAGCATCTCTAGGAATATTAGATATTCTTACTTCGTCAATTAATCCTTTCATATCTTCAGTAAATGCACCAATAGAATAATTAGTATCCTGAAAATTAGGATTAGATGGTGCATCGTTTCCAACTTCTACACCATTTATATAAATAAATCTTTGACTTCCAGAAGAATCGTATACAGCGTCAACATTTACAGTGGTATTATAATAATTAGAAAGACCTGTAACCTCTAAATCATTAGCAAAAAAGAAAAATAATATACTACCATCTTGTGCGCCACCACCATTATTACCTGTTCTAAAACTACACGATTGATCATTTGATAAATTACCAAAACCAAAAATAGACATTCTAGTATTTGTTTCACCAGCATCGGGTTTAATTCTTGCAGAAATGGTAATATCTGTATCTCCAGAAAATCCTAAATTTGGTGTGGTTATTTCATCTGTTCCATCAAAATCTTGTGCTTTAAAAATATCACTATTTACTTCATTGGGTTCTGTAGAACTATCTTTTGTACCGTCGTCACCATTAGAAGTACTGTCCTCAACAGTAGTAGAAGTCTTATTTTGCATATGGTAAACTGCACGAAAATTCGAATCCCAAACATTTTGTGCATCTTCTCCATCAGTAGCACTAGCATTTCCATAATATACAAAAATATCCGTATCCGTTAATGATAATATATTTGGAACTTTAACATGATATTCGGCTAATTCTGCAATATGATCATGTCTCTCTCGTTCAAATTTTAATAAAGTTGTACCATCACTTGTAGTAAATCTGATATCGGCACCATCATTCTTAGCTTTAGTAAAATCAAAATTACTTGAATTTAACTTAACTAATACGGGAAAATCCGTTTGTGTAGAATCAATCTTATTATTATCTACAATTAATTTTTTTCTAAAATCATATCCCGATAAAGATGCATTTACTGTATATTCTTCTGTAGGCACTGAAAAGTTTGAAGTCCACCTAGCAATACCTTTAGATATTCTAAGCTCATCAATCCATCCATCCATTGCTTGAGAACCGTCACTAAAAGAAGAGACATGAAGAACTCTAGAAGCATTATTTAAGGTTACGCCTGTCCAATCATCAGTGCCTTCGGCAATTCCATCAACAAAAAATCTTAATGTATTTCCATCTCTAACAATAGTATAGTGATGCCAATCAGTATCTGATAAAGTAAAACTACTAGTAGAAGTAAAATTACTTCCTCCAATAGTTCTATATTCCATATCAAATACATCACTATTAATTTTTCTAATGGAAAAGGACTTATTATTTCCCCCTTCCCATTGGCTGCACATGTGACTAGTGGAACCTAGGGCATTAAATTTTGCCCAAAAATCTATAGTAAACTCTCCTGAACCGAAATCAAAATCAGGGGAATCAGGTATATCTAACCTATCATTAACTGCATCAAATAAAGCACTAGCTCCTTCAAATTTAAACTCTGCTGTATCTATTTGAGAATTATCTTGGGCCGTTACAACATGTGCTGATGCTGAACTATCTAAAAATGAAGTAGACTCGTCAGTTCCACCCATATGTAACATTAATACTGTAAATCCGTCTATACCTGGCATAATTTTACCTTAAATTATTTATTTAATTCCTTTTTTCCAACTTGAAATTGGTCTTCCTCTAAATTCTTTTCCTAAAGGGACAAGTCTTTGTGTTATGTCGCCTTTATGATATTTATCATTTCCTGAATCACCAATTAAGGCTATTCTATATGATTTAACCATATTATTCTTTAATCCCATAACATAAATATTATGTAATTTCGGTTTAAGATCCGTTCCTTTAGGGCCATATACGTTTTTAGTTGCTTCTACTAATTGTCCGTATTTCTCATAACCCCTTAACACTATTGAATCTTGACCATCAATAAAATATTCCAGACAGGAGATATCCTTATCTGGAATTTCGTTCCAAAGTGAATTATATACACTATCTCCACCTTCATAAATAGTGTTATCTGTAAATATAACTTTAAAAATAGGCATGATATTTTATCACCTTTCTAAATTTATTAATTAATATTAAACAAAAGTATATCTTACTGTTAAAACAGGTGTTTCTACAAATGGTGTAGGAAAAGCTCCTGGAATTAGGACATGGAGATTTACATAAATCTCAGCTGCTGCTCCAAATGCACCGCCACCACCATTTAACTCTAAAATATTAGGAGCTAAAGATCCTGCTATAGTAGTGCCTGTCCAACTTGCTCCTGGAGAACCTCCAGTTGTTAAAACTGCTTTAATCATACTGTCTGCTGGTGTTCCTAGCCCTAATACGGCATTATTCGCACTAGCATGAGTATTATCATCATACGCTTCCAGAGTAGGTTCTGAAGCAGTAGCCGCATCCAAAGAAAAGTTAATTACAAATTGAGTGTCAGTACTGCCTGCTAAATCAATTTCTTTTAACTCTTGTCCTGCATCTGAAAAATCTAATAAAAATAACTTATCAATTTCAGTATCAGAAACTTGAATAATAGTTGCTGCTTCATTTAATTCAGAGTTAGTGGGAGTATCTGCTCCGTCTGCTACTGCAACACTACCTGCACTCCAAATTAACTTATCATTAACTAAATCCATTTGGACATAGTTACCTGGTTGAGCTACCCTATCCTGATCTACTGCTGTAGTATTTAAATGAACTGTTAAATTAGTCGCCATATTATTTTACCTCCTTTTTAATTATTATCCCGATTTTATAAATAATATAGTGAATCTTGCCCAAGCATTATGTTCACTACTTTGAGATATTGATTTCATAATACAATTTGAATAGGTTGTATTATCTACTATTAAATCTGCGGAAGCAGAAGTTAAACTTGCTGCTAACTGATCAAAATATTCTTGAATTTGTTTTCTTGTATCTCTAATAATCCAACCATGTACGGTTAAATTTTTAATTCCTCCACCTCGTCTACGAGTAATTACACCATCTGCTCTAGGAATAATATGAATCTCTACTTGATTAGTAGTATCAATTTTTACCCAAGCATGATCTCCTAAAGCTACTCCATTAAAACTTGCATTTGACATAATTATCTCTCCGCATTAATTGGGGGCGAATCCACTGAATCCTGAAAACTTGTTTTCTGTCTCAACAATCCTTCTACATCCCCTCTAAATTTTTCTACCTTGCCATCTAATATTTGTATTTGATTTCCCATACCTCTTATAACTGCAACATTAGAATCAAAAGTTTGTTCAAGATTAGTAAAAAACTTATCAGTTTGTTCTTTTGTTGCACCAGTTGCAGCATTTAGTGATTCCGTACCTAAAGCACCTTTTACATTTCCTAAAATATTTTGTACATTTTCTAATATATTTGGTGTTCCTGGTCCTTTATTATTTTCTGCTTCTCTTTTAGCTCTGTTAGCTTTAGTTTGTTCATCAACTTGACCAAATACACCTACATCTAAAGCTAATTGATCTCTGGCTGTTTGTAATCTCTTTTCATTTGCTATTTTATTTCTCTGTCCTTGTAAAGGATTTGCAGATGCGGCCTGTAATGCAACAACTTTGGCTAAAGTTCCTGCAACTCTTAATCCAGCTACAATCTTTCCTATAGTTATTTCAACCACTTCTAAATCTCTAGCCCAAGGAATAAATGTAGTAGCAATAACAATCCCTGCAATTGCAGCCAAAGCTATTAATAATAATTTTGCAATAATAACTACCCCTAACATAATTCCTGCCCATACTGCTGCTCCACTTGCCAAAGTAAGTATTAAAGCTCGTACAGCTATTACTAAAATAACTATATTACTTAACCCACCTACGATAGCTAAAATTATACCACTAACAATTGTAATTGGTCCAATATTCTCTTGAATAATTGGAGGAAGATTTTTAAACATAGTAACTAACATTGTTACTCCACTTACAACTGAACCAATAATACTTCCTAAAGCTTTTACCGAATTAACAAAAATTTGAATATTGGTAGGATCTGAAAAAGCATCAACTACTTCTTGAACTTTTTCTCTTATTTCATCAAAGAAACCAGCAACATCCCCTGGAGTTAGACCCGTAAGAAATTCTTGAAACTTTTGTGCTAATTCTGTAATCTTATCAGATAATGGACTTAAAGCATTAATTACTCCATCTACAATTGCCTTAAATATTTTAGTTTTCTGTAACGCTTCTGTGGTTTCTTTAACATAATTTCTTAAAGAGAATATAACATTTGCTAAACCCTTATCAAACTGAGTAGAGAATGCTAAACCAGTAGCTATAACAGTTGCTCCCAAATCCTTTACCCTACCTATAATAGTCTCCCTCATTTTTTGAGCCATTCTATCTGCTGCTCCTTCTGATCCCTTTAAAGCTGATTCGAATTCAGAAAAAGCTGAAGAACCTATTCTTATTAAAGCAGCCATACCAGGACCTGCTCTTAATCCAAAAAGTTTCATTGTCTGAGCAGCTGTAATTCCCGATTTTTCTAAATCTCGTATAATTTTAACAAATGGTTTTAATTTTCCTCTACTATTAGTAAATGTAACACCTAAATCATCCATTACTTCTCTTGCTTGTCGTGTAGGAGCTAATAATTGAGATAATGCTCTTCTAAGAGTTGTACCACCACGACTACCCCTAATACCTGCATTCGCCATAATACCTAAAGCAGTTGCTGTTGTTTCAAAAGATACTCCTGCTGCTGCTGCTACTGGTGCAACAAAAGACATAGCCGATCCTAACAATTCAACTGTTGTATTAGCCTTTGCTGATGCGAGTGATAAAACGTCTGCAATCTTAGAAGTTTCATTTGCCTCAAGACCGAAACCAAATAAAGAAGCAATAGTAATATCTGCCGATGCAGCTAAACTAAGATTACCTGCGACACCTAAATCAATAATTGACTGAAGTGAAGTTATCTGTTGTTCGACATCAAAGCCTGCTCTTGCTAAAGTAAGAAAACCTTCGGCTGCTTGATTAGCTGAAAACAGAGTCTCATTACCTAAACGTATAGCCTCTTCTGTTACTAATGCAAAAGACTCCGCAGTTGCACCAGAACTTTCTTGTGTTATAATAAAGGCTCTCGTTATTTTATCTTGAAAATCTGCACCACTGGCTGCTATTAGACCAAACGTACCTATCAATGCTGCTGCACTTATAGTAATAGCCTTCATACCAATTGTAGCTATATTACTAAATGCAGTGGTAACACCTTGACCTAAACCTGTAGCCAATAAAGACCAATCCCTAATCAAGGATGATGCTTGAGCTAGGTTGGCTCTCAATCTCGATGTTGTTGCAGTTATCTCTACATTAATTTCGCCTATTGTAGGCATATGCTTCCCCTTATAATATTATTTCTGTTACTCCGTCTTTTCTTACTCTTCGTTTTCCACCCAATTTTGTTTCAAAATCGGACAGAGGCATCTCTTGTCCGTCTGGATTAGCGATATCTTCAGGTATTTCCCCTTGCGTACCACTATTTTGCCTTCGGTATCTTGCTTTAATTGTTTTTATCAAAGCCACAACCTGTCCTAAATCCAGACTTCTAATATAATCTATGGTCCAGCCATATTCCGATGCAAGGATATCTACTATAGCTGCCCAATCTATATCTAGTTGGGAATTTTCATCCATATTATTTAAACTTTATATATTAGATTTTACCATTTCTTTAAGAGTATCTTTATTTTGACCCATTATAGCTGCAATGATTTCTTGAATATCAACCATATCAACTAAGTCACCAACATTAGAATCTTTTTCAACTTGCCCTTTAAGAGCAATTTTAGCGATACTAATAATATCATTAAGTAAAGATTCGTCTACCTGCTGACCCTTATTTTCCAACTTTTTTATAATCGGAAGAACTTTAATAAGTTCGTTAAGGGTCAATGGTAAAACACTATACTCTTTGTTATCTCTTAAAACCATCTTAACTGCTTTTCTATCTATAACATTTTCATTAGCCATTTATCTATCTCCTTATTTTTAGTTTAATAGAAATCCTTAAACTTCTATATCTTTCTTTCTCCACTCTAACCTTGATGCAACGAAGGCATTTTGTGAAGAAGTAATTTCAGCAGAAACTAACTTCATGTTAGTAAGCGTAACAACAACACCACCACTATTTGCACCTGCTTGTAATTCCAAAGTAACAGTTGTGTTGAAATCTGGCTCATTAGCATCGAAATCAGCTGTCTCAGCTGTAACGACTAAAGATTGATCTCCTGGTTCAATTTCTAAAGGAAATCTATAATCTCCTCCTCGAAATTCTTGAGGATTTCCGTCGTGTCTAACTGCAATGTTAGTAGCTACTCCAATTGGTACAGAGTCTACTAGTATTTTTCCTACAGAGAATTTTCTTACACCCATTGTATTTTACCTCCTTTTTATTTTATTTTTATGTACCTACAACCAAAATTATTAAATGATCGGCTGATACACCTACATCGTTAATTGTAATAACATTAGTTGCGATATCGACAGCAACAGCAGTAGCATCGGCTAAATCAATAGCTGTTGCACTCTCAATAGTTGTCAAACTATTCACTGTAATAGTATCTGCATCGTCTACTTCAACTACTTCTAAAGTAGTATGTTTCTTTAATAGCGTAACATCTCTAGCTTGACTTTGTGCTCTAACTTCTGGTATTCGTTCTGACATTATATTTTCCTCCTTCTTTTATTAGTCGCTGTAACCCTGCATTACAACGTTGAACGTTAAAACTTTATGGAAAGTTTGCGTATCATCTTCAAATAAATCAATACCGTTACTTTTCCATATCTGATAAATGCAAGGATCGTTGGTTATAAACCCTTCTCTATCTAAATTTATTAAAACTCTTTCTGCTATTCGATTTCCCCTTGTAACTCTTTCATCGCCCTTAGTCCAAATATGTATCATTAATGTAGGAAAATAATCATTAAATAATGAATCAGTTGCACCATCGGAATCCATAATTGTAATCTGAGGATAGTCATTACTTGTATTTGCAACAGGTTTAAATGCCCAATATATCCTAGCATCAACTAAATCTGTAATAGTAGAATCAGCTAAAAGCTCTTCTCTAACTTTTTTAATTAAGTCTAACATTAAAGTAAACTCCTTGAAAATTTTTCTCTTTTACCTTCTGCTTCAAATGTTGATTCTAACAATCCTCTTCCTAACTCATTTATAATTAATTGCTTATTCTGATCAACTGCTGGAATTAGAAAAGGATGCGAAGAATGAAATACTGTTCCAAATTCTTGATAAATAGAGTAAGGAGCAGAAGATTTAACTATTCCTTTAATTAAGAATCCTTTTTGTTTTTCTAACTTTATTGAAATATTTTCTCTTAAAAATCCTGTTCTAAAAGGTGCTAATGCTTTTGCATCAGCAGCTACTCTCATTATAATAGAGGTTAGTTTAGTAGCTAATTTTCTTTCAGCAATATCTGAAAAGTTCATTAAATTAGCGATTACCTCATCCGTTCCATTAATTCTTATATCTATTCGTGACATTATACTAGGGCCTCTTCTAATATATTTTTAAAATATTTAGTCCAATAAGATCTATTTTTATTAACTTTAGAGTTACATTTTACACAAGCTGTTATTAAATTATTTTCTGTACAATTGTCTTTATTATAATCTATATGATGAACTGATAAGACTCTTCCATACTTAGTAATAGATTCCTGTTCAGATAAATTACATAACTTACAAATAAAGTTGTCTCTTTTTCGTATTTCTAATCTCAATTCTTTTGTCCAATTAGGATTATAAGGTTCAAAAGATATCCCATTCTTCCAATTAGGATTGCCTTCTAGTTTCATATCCACTTTAAAACATTTTCTAGAACAATATAATAAATTTATACTAGGCTTTGTAGAATATATGTTTAAACATACCTGGCATATTCTTTCTATTTTATTAGACTGTGATTTAGTATAACATCCCATTGAACAATATTTTTTAGTAAATTCTTTACATTTTTTTATTTCAAATTCTTTATTACATTCTTGACAATTAATGAACAAATTATTACCTTTATAATTAGGATTACCTTCTCCTGAATATCTTATACTTTTATCTTTAGATAATAGAATAGCCTTTTCTTTGCCATAAATTTCAGAATGCGTTTTACCTTTTCTCTGTTTCTTCATTTGAGAAATAGCATTATTTTTCCTAAGTTTACGAAGCTGTTTGGCTTTTTTGACTCCGTATATTTCTTCGTAAGTTTTACCTTTAGTATTTCTCATAAGTTCTTTATTTTCTAGAGGTTATCTATGCGTCTTGTCAACAATTCAAAATGATGTACTTTACTTCTTGCATAAAGTCTGTCTACTATTAAAACTTGATATTCTCTAGATGATAGAGATATCGTATCGTTTTCTCTAACATCTACATTAGGACACATAAATACCATAAACGTTGATAAAACTTCCACACCTTCAACCCTTACAACAACTCCCGTTTGGCCCCTTTGACGAATTGGATCTAATCTCATCTTTATATCTGTGCCCACAACCTGTGCATTAGGATAAGTTAATACAACTTCTCCAAATTCATTAGTTTTCTTAACTCCCTCTGTAGCATCATAAGGTCTTTTAATAAGACCTACTTGAGGTAATAGGGCTTCAAATACGCTATCACAAGGCACTTGAATAACGTCGTTTATTGTAAATTGATTTATTACTATTAGCGTGGTATTTGCCATTATTACCCTTATATATTAGCTATTCTTTCTTTCATTATATTAATAATTCTTTTTCCAGTAACCTTATTGATGCTTAACTCTATCCAAATATTTCTATGTATCATTTTTAAAATACTAATTTCAGCTGTGCTTTGCCTACTGTAAAATTCACTTTTTTTATTCTTCTTTGAAGATAGTGTATAAAAATTATCATTTGATGATTGAATCTGCAAAGAGCTTATAGACTTTGTGTTTAAATCTTTAAATGGATGGTACTTATCCCATATTCCTGTAAATGTCTCGCCATCCAAATAGTGAACTAGTAATCTTGTTTTCATTAAAAAATCCCATGTACAAGTGCACATGAGATATAATTTTCTCATTCTGTTCACTTGTAACTCTTAATCTAACCCAAATATCTTAAAGACTTGTGATTAGTAGGTCCAATTTGTGAAACGTTATTTCGTTTTTTTATTAACTAGTAAAATCAAAGTTAAACTTAAGATTAAAATTCCTAATACCTTCATTCGACTCTCCTGCTGGAACCTTTATCTTTACTACAATAATCTTTTCTTCTAAAGGATTTATATTTCCAATATTTATAGCATTCGCCAAACTGTCCCCTACTCCAGTTTTAAAATTAATATCAAATGTATTATCATTATTAGAGTCTAATAGTAAACCATCTCCAGCATTGGCATCGGCCCATTGCAATATTTCAGCTAACCCATCTAAGTATATCTTTAAATCTGTAATAAGATTTGTTCCATTATGCCTAATATAAAAAATCTCTTCCAGAGTTATTACATTATTAGTAACATCTCCATGATTAATACCTCTTTGATCGTTAGTTAAATGATCTTGGATATTAGCACCCGATGATGATCTCGATATTGTTAAATCTACAGCCATTATACTGCTCTCATTTTTCTGTCTCGATACATTCTGAGAACATTTTTTGCACTAAATACGTCTTCTTCCAATCTATCATCAATATTTTTTGAGCCTTCTACATTTAAATCAAAGGTAGTACTAGTTGTTTGATCTTCACTTCTTCGAACTCTGTATTCACCTATTTCTTCTTCAATTACTGCTCCACCACTGATTGTTCCAGATTGTTTTAAAGCAGTACTTGCAATAGAGGCTGATAAAACTGTTGCTGCCCATTCTATATCTTTAGGTACTTGAATATAACCATAAGTATAAGCTATTTCAACTTTTTGTCTTCCAAAAGTAAATGGACCAGGCTGTAATATATTAGAAGATCCTGTAAAATCATCAACTAGTTTTATAAATCCTTCATCTTCATAAATTAAAAAATCTGAGGTTAAAAGAGCTACTCCATCATCTTTTAATTCTATAACATTAAGAATAGGATAATTATCTAACATTAATGTTTCTTGATGGCTTTCATCAATATCATATTTTTCAGTAACTATAGTAGGACAAAATCTTTGACATGTAAAGGTTGTTATATAAGCTGTAGCCCAATCTATCCATTCATCTTTAATATTTGCTACATCTACTCCTAAATAATCTGCTACTGTTTGAGCTGTTGTATAATCATCACAAGGTGCTAAAACGCTTCCCAACATTGGAGTAATCTGAATAGTCTCATTAGCTTCCGCATATTCGCCATCTACAGTTGCTTCGTATTCAACAGTATACTCTCCCAAATCTTGTGCAGCAGGAATAGCCCATTTAAAATAAAATAATGTTT
>SDBT01000050.1_pt1 | contig 138539 bp, 225 predicted proteins | sample 2277101 | NCBI WGS metagenome assembly SDBT01 (sample SAMN10404973, study PRJNA504765) | marine sediment metagenome | isolation source: marine sediment core GS10_PC15, 103 cmbsf | place: Arctic Ocean: Southern Knipovich Ridge | collected 2010
GCATAAGAGAGTAGCTAAACAATGTTTATGTTCATCTATCTCAAACCCTACGCATTCATGACCCGCCTGCTCTAACCCAAGCCTAGCTAATCCCGCACCATCAAACAATACTGCGATTCTCATTCTTTCCAATGCTCAAATGGACCCGGTTCATCTACTCTATCAGGTATTGTATTTGGTATATCGTCGTGAGTTTCGTACAGATTAATCCCACAAAAGGGACAGTGTGTAATAGTTGTTCCCATTATCTTCATATACCTAATATCTAAATACCAAGTATCATCTAGTCTGTTGCTACTAGTGTGACATACATATTTTGTTACTGTACATTGTTCAATATTATTTTTGTTATGTGCTCGGATGTGCTCACATAGATGTCTTTCTTTGGTAGCCATTATATTTTCTTATCTCGTATCATTTCAACTATATATGCAATGGCACTCCATGTAACAGTAACCCCTAACAGTAGATACAGTATCTCAATCGGCATGCTATTCCTTCAAGTGTAGTAATATTTCTCGTACATTCTCTTCTACTACAGCTAAGGTAGCATTGTTCGGCACGCTATTGTCTATAGGAGAGGGGCCTCCATGGTACTTTACGCATGATTCTTGATACCTCTGTATATACAGAAGCAGTTCCTCTGCCTTTTCTATAGTCTGTGTCCGTGTCATGCTAGCTTCCCTCTAATCAAACGAATTTCCGCCATCTTACATGGCTTAAATTGTCGATAGTTATTTTCACCATGACTCCACGTAACACGGCAATCCCTAGCAATAAGGTTACCATTAGGTGAAATCCCCTCAACCGCTACATACCTACGGTGCCCCGGTGCATGTCCACCGAAATACTTAAACGACAAACGATTACCCTTACGGGCCAATGCCTTGATATTGGGCACACTGATAACCGAATCACCCTGCAATACTAGTGTCTTCATCTTCCTAGTCTCCTTTTAATTAAACGTGATACTATTGTTTTCATGCTGCTTCCATTGCTTTTTTTCTATTGTAACTACCCTTACCCTTTAGGAGTCTCACAGCTCTCCCCTCATCGCTTCCCGCAGGTTGTATGCCATGAATCAATAAGGCAAAACTAGGCCCATAGGAGGCAGCGTGAGAGTCGTCATGGTCTATTTCAAGACCTAGCCGCTCAGCTTCTTCCTCAGTCTTTACAACAACCGAGTGTCTTAGATTGTATTCTGGTATAAGGTGGTCGTGTGTTCCACCGTAACTTGCTGTCATTACTAGGTTTACGGGTAATTCAGATTTGTAGTAGTAAGGTAAACTTTTAGTGTATGCGTAAAACAATATATTGGGATTATTGAGAGCAACCATGACCCATGCTTGAAAATATTTTCGATTAAAGAAATCTCCCGCTACATGTATTCTAACCACTTCAGTCAATCTTGGCATGCTATCTTCTAGCATTGCTATCATACCTTTGACAGTCTTGGCAGATAGCAGAGATTGGAAGTTTTCCCACCTACGATTATAGGCGTTGGTATACAGTACCTCTTGACTAGCAGAGAAACAACGGTGTTTGGTATCTGGGCCATCTGTAAGCTTTAGCGAACCATCAAGCTGTTTGGTTACCTTTGCTAGGCATTCTTTAGCAAATGGGCATGAATGTCCTGATATGATATCAGCAGAGAAAACTCTACGTTCTAGCTTACGCTGTAGCAATATCAGCTTGGCGTTGGGTTTGGAGAACTTAAACATTGGTCTCACAAAGGGTTACACCAATTACAACGCCAGTGACCTTGACCACACGCCATATCATCCCAATGATACCTCATACGCCAACCACACCTATAGCAACGCTTGGTTAGCCAGTAATAAAACCTTCTGAGTCCAGTTGCATTACTGGCTTTAGTAGTGCCCATTTTTTTCCACATTCATGCTTTCTATGTCTTACATCAAGCCATAGCAACCTTTGTCCTACTAGATAGTCTGATGCTTGTGACCCCGGTGGTGAGTCTATTAGGCACCTTTCGGCGCGGCATTGAATGCAAGACAACATAGACTCAAAATCTTCTTTCGCGTCATTAAACCCTTCTTGCATTTCAGGGTTCATTTTGTTACCCGCCATCAGGAAATAATCCCACGTTTGCTTCATTAACTTCTTCTATAAGACTCTGAATATCATCATGCTGGTCTTGTATATATTGTTTTACTATCTTTAATGATTCAGCCCTACCCTTAGCGTCGTGTCTCCATACTACATCGTGCATGGCAGCATCTAATATTTCTTGAGTAATCATTTACTTTTTCTTGCCGTATTGAGTTTCACCAGCTACATCAAATCCACACACTGTACATCTATAGCCACTGTTGGTTTCATTAACTATACGATTGCCCTTACCATACTTCTGGTCTTGGAAGTTTGCACCGGCTGTATTACCAGCTTTGTCACCCGTACATCCACATTTCTTAATCATTTAACACAGCCTTTGCACAACGTTTACCGGCCGCAAGACCTTGACGAAATCTTTTAGTAGAAGTCAGAGACTCTTCTTCTAAAGCCCACCATAGGCATGATGTATTATGTGTACGTTTATCAAATCCATCAATAAAGCCCTCTACATATTCTTGTCCATATTTCCTTTTAGCCCATTGAAATATAGGTGACTCATTACGCATGGCTCTTGGACTCTCTGCTATACGTAATACGCCTATACCACACGCAGACCCAATAGTTTCTTCTTCAAACGTGGGGTCACGGTACATTTGCCCCTTCATTGGAGTCAACTCTGTCTGTTCATAAGCATCACGTACTTCTTTAACAGTAATCGTTTCAGTGTGTGACATTTCTTTGTTTTCCTGTTTGGCTATTAGTTATTATTACGGTTGGACTGTTTTTTAGTGCATAGTCAATTATCTGCTTAGTCACAAGCACAGGCTTGTTCTTACCAAGCTTAATGGACGAATTGACCGTAATAGCAAGGGGTTGCAGCCAATTATGAACGATGTGGTTGTTCAGCTTAATTGGTCCCTCAAATGTGATTTGTCGGTTATTAAGGGCGTCATAAGCTTTGGCAACATCATAAACACTTAGCAGGTACATTGTTAATCCTTTACTGTGTCTCGTATTTTTTCTAACTTAGCAACATTGTCTCTTGAAACATTGTGTTTTATAGCTTTTGTAATCAAAAAATCCCAATCTACCGCCTCATTGCACAAATCTAGAAAATCATGATGTTTATTTATAGCTTCATCTACCATTGCTTTTTGAAGGTCAAACAGTTCCTTGAAAACTTCAACTGACTTACATTTTTTGAGTATATCTATCTCTTCCCTGAGTTTATCCACCCTATCAAGCAATAGAGGAATATTGGTCCTAGAATTGGCAACAAAATACTCCGTACGAATGCTCCAATAGTATGGCTTATACGGGTTGCCTTCACTTTCATCAACCTTCTCTGCCCAATACGGTACAACCCCCTGATACTTTTCGCCATCCTGAGGAGGAAAAGGGCTTAAATCACGTACAATACTCCCACCTTCATCTAAGAACCAAGGTCCTGGGTTCGCCCCTTCACACTCTTCTTTAATTTTCTGCTCATCCAACGTTAGCATAATCGGCCCCCTTACAAATGTCTCGTATCATATATACTATACCTAAAAATAGGTATACTATAAAACAAAATATAATCGCCGCTGGCGTCAGTATGGGGACAAGTATAAACGCTATCAACAACTCTATACCACCAGCCTGAAATTTCTTTCTACGACTAGTATACCCTAATAGACTCATAAGGTATGTGACCAAACAATACGTAATAAACCAATGTTCAACGCACCACTCAACCATTATACCATCTCCTGCCTAGTTTGTCAACCCCATTTTCATAAAATTTTCGGACTATATCTTCTCGTTCCCATATTTGGAGTTGTGGTCGGTCTGTTGCTTGACCATGCGTATTTTGCTGAGTCATACAAACATCTACATAAGATGCTCTTAAAGGGGACTCATCAAACATCTTATCTATAGTAATACCCGTCACACCCTTTTGTCTACAAGAACGACAAATCACATACTCGCCCACATAGTAGTCATCCCAAACATTTACCTTAACAAACGCCCCACAATTTTGGCATGGTTGATGCTCTATATCATTAGGTTCCATTAGGCCCAAACCTCTTTGCGAGACGTTCGTATGTCTCTCTATCTGTTACTAATTTCTTTGCTTTCTTTTCTTTATCTTTTTCATGTTTTCTTTGTCTAGTATTTAATTCGTCATCTGTTTCATCTCTTGTGCCCATTACCTTTAATCCATCAGGGCCTTCACTACCAAAACCGTAGTCAAGGTCTAAGAATATGTCTTCGTATCCTGCTGCTTCAGCATCGTTTTGAGCCGTTATAAACAATTCTACGGCATTTGGTATAGACATTTCGAGGTCATATATACTTATATCTGAAAATTTCGCTGTGATTTTCTGACGTTTAAGTGTCATTGTCATTATCCGGGTCATGTTTTTCATTTATGTTATTTACCATTTTGAATAGTCTATCTACTTTTCTTGCTCTTTCGATAAACTTTGTATCATTTTTATGGCTTTCTAAATAATGCTTTATTTCTTGTGCGGCTGCGTCACCCCTATACTTGTGCATGAGGTTTACATATTCAAGTATAGGGTGTTTCACCCTCTTGTTTCTTAACACTGTTTGTGTCCCCTGTAAATAGCCGATAGTCCGGCCCCCCCTTACAAATGAGCAGAAAAGGAAGGGGCCGGGACTATCTTGTATTCGACCATACTAGGCCTTCAGCTTCATATAAATTACATAACTCATTCTATATCTTTCTTTTTTATCCTTATACATATGTTTTCCTTCTAGCCGTCTGTATTAGCTCATATCTAACTCCCATGGGTTAAGTAACAGGTGTCCATTTTGTCTTATCATCCTCTATATCACCGTAGTCATCATCATCATCATCATCATCATCATCATCATCTAAATAGTCATCTTCATCTTCATCTTCATCATCATCCCAGCCTTCATCGTCATCGTAGTCATCATCAACATCATTGTGATTAGCCATTGGCTCATCAAATACTGAACGTATCCTACCACTACCACACTTAGGACAAACCTTCATACTATCATTGTTCATGATGAAGTATCCACAATCTGTGCATTCATGTTCCATGCAAGCCATTATATCCTCTTTATTCAATAGTATTCATATGCTGTGAACATCCCCGCATTGTACCATCACGAAATTTTCTTGTCAACCCCCTCCGGTGGGGGGTGGGGCGGCGCGGAATCGAGCGTAATTAGGTGCCTTAATAGAAGTCGTTTAGTTCTACTCTTACTTCTTTGAATTCTTTTGTCTCATCAAGTACATACTCTATACTCTTTACAGATATTCTCATATCCCTATCTTGAGGCATTATATCAGGTAAGAACTCTATGAGTAATTCATTCAGTTCTTTTCTTGTTACTATGAGGTGCATTATTCTATGAGGAGGTTTTGTTTACAAGCGGAATGCTCATACTATTTCCTACCAAATATAAGTGTGGCAACTTGAATCACCAGAATGGCGTGTAGATATTGTCTATTTGTAAATTCAGGGCTTGGTCCTTGATTTATAGAGTGATATATGCCATATGACACGAGTGCAAATACTATAGCATAGATTGATAACACTAACCATGTTCGTTCAATAGCCCAATCTACTACATCAGAACTGCGGTCAAGAACCCAACGTACTATGTTACGCTTGCGTTTACGCATGTCAAAACTCCAAGTACAAATGACCTTTGTCCAATACGTCTGTGTCCTGTGCGTAATGTAATGCCCAATTATGCTCATTTAATCTGACGGGATAATATTCGTCTTCATTAGAATCATGAATTGTAATAGTTTGCTCTAGTTGCGCCAGTGTACAACCATTAAGAAAATCGAGTAGGTCTTGATATGTATTAAGTGTGGGTGGCATTATCGTTCCTCAAATCCGTCTTTAGTGTATCTGCCCGTTTTTACTCTCCACTCTCTTTTATGAACACCACACTTTGGGCACACCTCTATATGCACATGAAACGCATCACCGAATGGTGCTTTATGTTTCCAGCCGCACGGACATATAGCATACCTATTCCATTCTCCGGGTTGCCAATCACTATATGTCAACCCTGCAACTATTATTGTAAGGATAGCAATTACTAGTAAGATTATCCACCACATATCATATCTCCTAAGTACGAGGTATAGGAATCGAACCTATCAGAGTTCATCTGTGTAAACTCGCGGGGATATAAGCCTCGCTGTAGCAACCAGCCACGTACCTCGCATATCTTTGTTATCCTAGTTGAAAATCCTTTGTGGACCCTCGCTTACTGGAGAACCTATAGGTACATTTATCTCTTCTGCTTCTACTCTACATACACTAAAGGAGTTATCTACTCGACCACACCTCTCTGGTAATTCAGGAATATCTCCTGAGCGATTAAGTACCTTTTGAATAGCTTCCTCTAGTGTTTTTGCTTTCACGTTAAATACCCCTTCCATTACCCACGTGCAAGGAATAATGTAGTCAGTTTCTTTTTCGTTATCCTTGATTTCCTCGATTAAATTCCATTCACGCAAAATACGGCTTGCCATCCTAAACATACCATTGTTTTGGTGCTTATAGCGGTCCTCCACTATTTGTTCAAGATGTGTACGTAGGTTCATACGGCCATCTCCTCTTTCTTAAAGTATCTTCCTGACCTGTCGGTCATGTTCATCAATTCATCATACACCAAGTTTTGTAATTGTAGACTTTTTAATCGCCTACCTATGTGGTAAAAGGGGTCGGCATAAGCATTATCAATAGCTTGCCTGATACCTATGAACTTGCAAAACCTATCTCTTGGATTACAGAGGCTAAATCCAACACAAATGTTGTTAGATTCGTTTCGCAACGCTAAAACAACACCCTTACGCCGGTTCGTTTTAGGGTCTTTAATGTACTTAATAAGTATCTGCGAACGCAGCTCTACATCACGTATGAACTCTGCACAATTGTGGATATACTCTTGACCCTTGCCTACAATGAGGGCCTCCCTACTAAGCCAGAAGCAGTTATCGGTTATTCTTTGTCGCGGCATTAGAATATCTCCGGGTCAATTACAAAATTCCCCATTCCTAGCATAAACAGAAGGTCATCTTCTTCTATCTGCTTACGTTCCATAGCTAGGGCTAGAGCATCTTCATCGTCTATCTCAACTATAACATTTACCTCAATGGTGTTTTCACTGTCTTTAGTCATTTTATCGTGCTCCACACATACGATTACCACAAGCCAAACCGTCTTTATATCCTGCCATCACCACATCAGGTTCGGTCCTATTCTTATCAAAGTCTAACTCCGACTCTCTATAGCTATCAAACCCCCTCCAGAACCCCTGTAGATATGTTTGATTATATCCATGTGCGTCAGATAATGTGTCCAGAACGGTCTTCATAGACCTGATAGTATCGCTTATATCTATATTATATTCTAAAGCCAGTACCCCCAGTCCACAACATCTTGTACCATCTTCTCTAGATAATACGCCCCTACTTGGCGTTACATTGTGCTTTCTGTATAGTTCTGCCATTTTATCCGCTGTGATTCGTAGCATTGTACCATCCTAAAGTTTTTTTGTCAACCCCTCTATCGGGGGGTGGTGTGGCGGATAATCGAGCGTGTTTACCTACATTGTTCCTTTTCCACGAATTAAATTCATGTCGTGTTGCCACTTATGTTGGGCATCATTAAATGCTGAAACTAAACTGGCGCTATGCCCTATATATTCATTTTGTCTGAAAGATATAGTGACATAATATAATTTCATACGAACGGACCAATACATTTCTACATGATGGCCGCAATCAAGTATTTCTTTTATTTTATGGTCCATCTGTGCCTCTCTTAGCTATGTTCAATATATTCTTAGCTTCTTTAAGTCTTGATTTAAGAGTCTCTATTCTTGCTTGTTTGTGTATGTTAACTACTAAGTCGTTAGGGTAATTTTCCGTCTCTTTTTGTTTACATTGTATATCTTCTTCGAGCTTGTCTACTCGGTTTTGTATCATTTTAACTATATTCATCCATTAGTCTCTCTATATCAGGGTGAACCCTCATCCTTTCTAGTGCTACTCTTATAGCTTGCGCTATAGCGGTGTGAGTTATTTTTAACCTTCTTGATATGTCTACTTTTCTTTCATTATTAAGATAATATGCTTTGACAGCATCTCTTTGATTATTATTGAGTGGTGACTCTTTAAGTATCTTGTCGAGTTGTATCTTTAACTCTTTTTGTTCAATATGCTCGTGTGGATTATCACACCTTCTATGGGATTCAACATCTGTTCTTTCATCTTGAGCACCCCATGATTCTCTAGTGAATTGTATGCTGTCATGCTTATAGTTTTGTCTCATCCCACACGATTGCATATATGCTCTAATACCAAACTTTGCCCCACACATACGAAACGTTGAACGTGTAGTATTGTTACCCTCTACATACGTAGCGTCTGACTTCATCATAGCGTCGGCTACGTATGAGATAGCATCCTCACTGTTTAGTAGTGTTAAAGCATGTGACCTTGGATAAACAAAATACCCTATGGCTGCTCTAGCTTGACTGATATATTCAGATAGGGATAAGAAGTCTTCTTTTGATACGTTAGGATTAGTTTTTCTACCGTATCTTGACTTAGCGATGCCAGTCATGGAGTAATTGTAATTTATGTTGCCCACAATTCTTCTTTCAGGTTAATTACCACACCGTCCCAAAAACCTCGTAAGTATGCCGGGTTGTTATGTTTACTTTCTAATTCACTGAGAGACACCCGGCTTTCGCAATCGATAGCACAGAGAAAACCAGTCATGTAATCACGCCCGAATATTTTGCATGCCAAACCATCTATTTCTAATTCTTTTCCTTCATATTCAATCTCATCTGTATATAGTTTGTCAAAATCATATTCATCTGGAGCATTACCAATTAAAGCGGCGGTGGCGGGACAAACACATCTAGGTTGATTTTCATCTGTTCTATAATCAATGTAATCACTGTTGATTAACTGATACCTTAGCTGTCTACCTTTTTTGATAGGAGATTTAAGGCCGGCTTCAACCAATTCGGGCGTGATTCTCATGTTACGTATTTCCACATTTTGGGAGTGTAGTAGATGTACATCTTATCCCCCTTTGGAAACCAAACACGGCCACTATTAACAGTGCCTTCTTGTTCTTTACCGTCTGGGTCTATCCAGATGACTGCTCTATGTGCATCGGGAGCCCCATCATCTTCTGTTTTATGCCATCGTTCTGGTTTAGTGCTCATCTTATGTACTCTCCATCATATACCATATGCTAAAACCCAAACAGCGATTAAAGCCACACATACCACAACCGACTCTGTCGTATTAGGTACTTCATACTGTGGCATTTTGTCTCCTAGAGGGCCATTGTACCATCTCAAAGTTTTTGTGTCAACCCCCCGATTGGATATTTTGCGGCGGGTACCCGAGCGTATTTAGGTGCATTCAGACTTTTTTTAAGGGCCTTGTACTATCTTAAACAAATCATCATCATCTATAGTATGAGAGTATTCAATAGCAATTTCTTGACCGTCTCCCTCTATTGCCCGCTTTATTGCATCTGATTCATTATTTGCTGCTATCTCAACTACACAATAATGTAGTTCAGGTATTTGTACTTGAAAGAATGGCATATTATACCTCTAGTTCAATGGATAACTTATATCCCTTAAGCCCATCATCATATCCTTGTGTATATTCCTTATTTTCATCGCCGAAAATGTCGGCCATGTTCCTACCATCAAACCCATCAAGGTATCCTTCGGTATATTCATAGGTAAAGAACTCCTTCAACTGTGTATGCCCATAACGGGCATCGTTACCGACATGCTCTATACGATGTAGAATGGGTGTTTCACCTTTGTCTAGTAGAAACATACCCATCCCACACATTGCTTTAGTTTTAGGTCCACCTAGACTACCTTGTGTGACCAGCTTTTTATGTTTCCTATAAGCCGCCTTACACTTTTGTGGTTTCCATCGATTCATTGTCTTACCTTTGTTATAATAACGGAGTTGAGAGGTCTTGCACCCCATTTCCCTATACTCAACTGGCCTCTACTACCAGCCATGCACAAGTAGAGATTGATACATCACCACATTGGGGGTATAGGGCGTTCTGCTTCTTGAACTACAACTCCATAACCTAGCCGGTAACTAGAGCATATCCTTTATGACCGTCATCATAGCCTTGTTCGTACTCCTCACTCTCTTCACTTCTAACCAAATCTAACAGGTCTCCATCAAATCCCTCAGTATACCCATCTATGTAGTCTATATCAAAGAACATATCTAGTTGACCACTCTCATAACGATTATGTAGTACAAAAGGTGACTTAGACTTTTCTACACCTTCATTGAATAGGAACATCCCCATTCCACACATACTCACGGTATCTGGCCCACCTAAAGAACATGTTGTTGGCACCTTATGATGCTTCTTATACGCTGCCTTACACTTCTGTGGTTTCCATCTGTTCATAGCGTTGCTCCTTGTTTAGATAATTTAACTCTACCTATTTTTATCCTTATATCCTCGGCCAGCGCTTGGCCATGCGAGTTAAGCTGAACTAATTAAATGATAGTGCCATTAAGAACCCTATTACTCCACCTGTTACAAATAGTACTGCTACTAAAATTAAGTATTGTGGAAGATTTAGATTTATTCTATCTTCTAATGGAACCACTTGACTTACTGACTTCCTTATTTGTTTAGCAAGCCATATCAATATTTCAAAAGCCGTAAAAAGACCAAGGGCAATTATTGCAACAGCAAAGATGTATGCTATTAATTCTATCATGCTTCAATCAGCCCCATTGTTAAGAGCCTAAACTTCATGAAATCGTCTGTTGTTTCGTGTCTTTGATAATAATAGTTCCCCACTACTAATTCTGTACAGAATATGTGATTCATGTTAAGATTTCGATTACTCACGTTTGAATCACACATATATATATATTCCAAATCATCCTTAGTTAGTATACCTTCGTGTCGGTCGGTAGTAAACTGACAGATGTTGCTTACTTTACGATTCTTCATTACGCAACCTATAAAAGAGAAAATCAAATCCCGGTCCTACCATTTCGTGCATGAACCATCCAAACCTCTTGAACCACATATAGGGGCTACTTATAGTATTATACCACTTTTGGGGTAAGTAGAGCACCATCACAATTCGCCCCCCTATCCTTACTACCCAGTAATGCCACACTAGTCTTCACTTCCCGGTGCTATTACCTCTAACATGTCTACATCAAAATTAACAATTACGGGGGGGTTAAGGATTCTGTCATCGTCCTTATGGGGCCTAGATTCTAATGAAACTTCTACTACGTCCATACTCGACGTACTCGATATACATAGACTGTGGGTTTTTTTGGCTACGCCACAACAGCCTTTGTAAAACCCCTTTTTTACCTCTACCAAATCAAGATACTGAATACCCATGCTTTATCCTTTAGGTGGGTATGACCCAATCACTGTTATCACTTCTACACGACTTACTTCTACCAGTCGTAGAATATAGTACGGACTGTGTTTGTAGTCGTTTATTGCTCGCCATGCGTTATCGCCTGATAAGTACCATTCACCACGTCGTGGCATACGAAACTCCCCTGTTAATTGTCCGGCCACATCCTTCTTAAATATTTCTCCTACTGGCCATAAGTTTGCTCTACCAAGTGCGGAAACATCGCCATTTAGTTCTTCATGTGGTTTAGGGTGTTTCATATTACCAATCATCCTTATCGCAGTCTCCTGCCATTCTTGCGTCTGTTAGCAGCTCAAATAGTTCCAATACTGTGTTTATGGCAATATCACCAATTTCTGCCTTGTCTTGTGGTGTGGTCCACCACTCTAGTTGCTCCGCTTCATGCTTAGTTAAGTAGTTCTTATCAATCATGATGTATATGACTCCATTATTTCTCCTTCTTCACACTTTGCTTTACTTCTTTCTGTATCTACTACTTGTGCCCAATCGCAACCATTATCAATTGTCTTCCGTGCAAACTCTTTAGCATTACAAAATTGATGGAATGAGTTTCTAAAGTCACGCCACCCACCTAGAGGGTAATGGTCGTCTCCCGCAAAAACAACAAATCTCTTAGCCATATCTATTCTCCAGTCGATGGCCGAGCGTATTTAGCTACGTTATCCCATATTCTTCATTACTTCTAGTGCAAAGCATTCATTCCATACATCAGCACATACTTGACCAGTGTTTCTGTCATTGAAGTGACATATAAACGCATAGTTTTTGCCGAACTTTTGATTTATAAATGACAATAGTTTATCATACATCCCATCCTTACAACCACCCACTGTATTTACGATATGTCCAGTTAAACACCTTTGTCCACGATTATTGTCCATACTATACTTACAAACATCACGACCCATAAGGAAGGGGATTTTAATGGCCATTACTTGTTCCTCTATGTGCTTGCGATATCTCTTTTGCAAAACATCTATTCCACGTTAATGCACAATCATAACCAGTCTTGTCATCGTTATAATCACACACTTGAGGATAGTGAATTGTTGAATGTTCATTGATGTAAGTGAGAAGTTTTTTGTATATTTCTGACCTCCATGCCTTATTAAGGTTTTCACCTTCCACCCCCATAACCTTACAGATATGACCAGACAAACAAGAAGCATTCATATAATGGAAACGTCGATGGCATATATCATCGGCAGTTAATCGAGGGATTAAATACATTATTTTATCACCTCTACACAATTAGGACTAACACTAAAAGCTGAACCTTCCCGATACTTACGTCTAGTCTCAAGCATAGTGCAATTTAACTTCTTACTAGTCTGCCCTGTTATCTTAGCCAAAGCCCCCTCTAAATACTTAGGTCTTAAATTTACTAATTTAACCGTATCTCCGGTGGAAATACAAGACATATTAACAGCAGCCGAAATATCCTTGACTATCCTTCCCCGAGTTTGACAAGCATCAATAATCGAGGGTAAATTCCTATCCAACTCTCCTGTAAGGATGGCGGTTACAATAGCACTAATGTCCATCTTATTCAAGCTCCACCCAATCATCATATGGGTCTGATTTTTCAACTAAACCAATAATGTCCTCATACTTACCACTATCAGCATCTCGAATCTTAACCCTATGGTCCCCCGAAACTGCGATATAATCAACCAATTGCGATACTAATTCAGACGCATACATATCTAAGTATCTCCATGAAAGCAACCATTCCACATCTCGGCACACTGTTCAAAGGTGTGGTTATCGTTATATCTGCATATTTGTTCATAACGTCTTTGGGTATTTGCATTGATGTAAGTTAACAACTTAGTATACAATCCCATGCCTAATGCTTGACGGTCACCACTCAGTTTGATAAGGTGTCCACTCAAACAAGAACGCGCCCCTCGGTTAAAACCCTTGTGGCACATATTATCGGCGGTGAGTCGTGGTATCTCCATTATGATTTTTGTCCTGTGTATACCAGATTGTTTTCCTTAGCGCATTCTGCTAATTCTCTCGGCCAAACATCTACTAAATAAGCATCATGTATAGATTGCAATCTCTGCAATAGTGATGCGTATGGTCCGAATTCATAGCGGGTGAGAAACATATCCAAGGCATTTTTGCCTATGTTGCCGTCGCTATGGGCCATAGCACTAGGTAGGCCTAATCCCTCCATACTTTCACGATAATCTAATTCTGGAATCAGGCATCCAAAAGCACATGCTTTATCGTCATGTGTCCTATAGAGACACTGGTCTGTAGTATCGTGTGCTGGACATCCTTGTTCCATTAAATGGTTAGCGACAAAGTCGAAAACCTTTTGTGGGCCTTGACTTAACAGTGTATGGAGGGCTTGGGGGCTTTCAATAATCATTGGTTATATCCTTGTGGGGCGCTTGGCCATGCGTGTTTAGCTGCTACTCTTCATTCCTTAACATAAACTTACCAAATAAAAAGGCGGCGGCCCACGCTGCAAGTCCTACTATTAGGTATATCTCCCAGTCTAACATAATGCGTTGTAGGGTTGACATACTTATTTCTCTTTCACTGTTATTTTCATTACTCTGAAAACAAGGAAGTTATCTCCCACTTTTTGTAGGTAGCTATTTCCTACAGCTAGGCCGCTGGAGTCTATCTTTTGAAGGTGATATTGAGTATTCTCGGTGTTGCTGGCTCTAATGGTGAAAACACCGTCTATATTGGTTACATCACCGTGTCTATCAGTGGTTATGGTTTTTGTGTTAGCCATTTGTTTTTCTTATATCTAAAAGGTTTGCGTAAGGTAAACGTTTTCATCATCAGGTGTTATTCCAAGTAGGACACCTGGGCCATTACATTCTTCATCCTTTGAAGGATATATCCTAGAACCATCATCTAATACTAATACGACTGCCGACCCACATGTTTCCCAACCATTATCTTTTACAATTCTGTTTTGCCAATGCTCAATATTGTCTATCCTTACTATCGTTCTACCTTCGGGCCACACACTCATATTTTATCCTATTTCTTGAGCAAAACACTCGTTCCACATTCTAGCGTTTTCTTCATGTGTATGGGAGTCGTTGAATATGTGGATGCATGAATATGGTTGTTTACCATCTGATGTTTGCCCAAACAACATAGTCGTAGGGTGTTGGGTGTTAATGTAATCCAATAGCATACTATACATCTTACCGTGATGTTCAAAGGGCATAAGACCAATATGTCCAGTTAAACAACTCTTTACTATCACCTCATTCTTATTTCGGATATGATATCTGCCCTTGCACATATCTGTAGCTTTTAGTGCTTTAATTTGCAGCATGCTGGATTTCCTTTTCAAAGCACCTATTCCACACATCAGCGCACTCCTGAAGAGTGTGAGTATCATTGAAACCTGTTATGCAGCTATGTGAACCGTCTCCCCCATGATTTTCTATAATATACTCACGCAACCGTTTATACATAGGTGATTGAAGAATCCATTGAAATGTAGCAACATGTCCACTTAAACACCTACGACCGTGTCCATCACTCATCATTCCCCAACACATATCCTTAGCTTCTAATGCTTTAATTTGAAGCATGTTCAATCTCCTCCTCAAAACATTCGTTCCACACTTGAGCACACTCTTTAAGAGTATGAGTATCATTAAAGGAGGGCAAACTGAAATAGTGTTTTCCCTTATGCTTGTACTTTTCATTGATACGGTCAATTAGCCGAAGGTACATGCATCTCTGCACATCTAGAGGGTAAATATCAAGATGCCCACTCAAACATCTTTGACCAGAATGATTTATAGCGACACCATGACACATCCTATCAGGTGCTAAGAATTGTACAACTAGCATGATACCACCTTCTTACAGTCACTAGGCACATCTGTGATACGACAAACACCCTTAGCATCTTTTAGCTCACGTGCGAACTCTGGAAATGTTTCTTTTAGTGTATTATCAACCCAGCTAATACCACCCCATGGGTAGATAATAGCAACTATCCGCTCATTAAAACGTAGGGCTAGGTTAATTTCTCCACCATTACGCTCAACCAAACAAACATCAGCACTCAATGTAGGGTCGGCGATAGGCGTTTTTTGAACGAATCTCATTGTTTGTTCCTATGTATTGTGGCGGTGGTTGCCCATGCGAGTTTAGCTACATTGGTTATTCTTCATGTACATTAATACTAGTAACCTTAAAGTCAATAAAGTCCATACCCACTCTTTGTAAGTAACGGTGCCCTACTCTTAGGTCACTAGATTTTATTTTGACAAGCATGTGGTTGTGTGTATCTGATGGATGGGATTGAAAGATACCATCTATAATATCCACACTATCGTGCATAGTAGTAGTGATTTTCGTTACAATAGCCATATTATACTTTTCCTATTTCTTGAGCAAAACACTCATTCCATACAGTAGCACATTCTTCGAGAGTGTGGGAATCATTGAATGTAGGAAGGTCGAAGAATATAACTTTGTCTTTAACAGCGTGATTTTTGTTAATAACAACTAGGAGTCGTTCATACATAGTCATATGTTCACTAAGACCTACACGTGGAAAGCAGACTGCAAGCTGTCCACTTAAACACCTTTGTCCGCGCTCATTTTGATACGCCCCATGACATATGTCGTCAGCACATAGTGTTCTAATTACTTGCACTTGAAATCTCCTCAGCAAAACATCCGTTCCATGCCGCAGCACATTCTTCTGCCGTATGTGAATCATTGAAATGAGGGATTTGATAATATGGCTGACCCTCATCAGAGTGATGTGCGTTAATGTAGTTTAGCAGTTTGTCATACATGTCATGCCGCTGTGTTGTTGGATAAATGTGAGTATGTCCACTTAAACATCTCTTATCACTATCCCTCTGATTATATGAACCAAAACAAATGTCATCAGCACTAAGAGATTTGATATTCATGATTTCACCTCACAACCCCCAGGCATTGTTTCAAGATTACAAGAGCCCCTTTTATTTTCTATCTCACCATGAAGTTCTGGAAAAGTAGCCTTTAATGAATCCATAATCCAATTAATACCACCCGAATTATAGAAGATGGCGACTATCGCCCCATCAAAGCATAATACAAGATTATCTTCTCCACCGTGCTCACGCCTAAGCAAACTAAGAGTAGGGTGAATCGTCTTTTCAACAGTAGGTGGCTTTAGTGCGAATTTCATTGTTATTATCCTTGTGCGGCGGCTTGGCCTTGCGTGTTAAGCTGAGTTATCACTAACCTATACCATACCTATATCATCCCCCCCTTATGAAACACCATTGGTTGTCTACTTTTTACCCCTAAGTCTCATGAAAAACATTTTCCATCTATCCCTCCAACTATCACCATAAACCGCACGCATCAATGCACAGTCAACCAGTGATAGCTCATCTATATTCGCCCCATCATACAGCCTGATGACAATGATACCCGATAGGGTAGATGGTTCTCGCGTCTCATTGTCTGAAGTAAAGATTTCAATCAATATCTCTTTCCACTCAACTCCATAAGCCATCCCCATCAACAACGTCTCAAGAGGGGACAAGTCTCTGGTTTTGACCCCGTTCCTTAGCTTGTTCACCACTGAACTAGCAAGCGATACATAGTCTGAGTTATCCACTTTATCTCCTGCTAATGCCCCCTTTAAGAAAGAATTTCATCCAACTTATCCTTCCATCGCCCCCAATATCTTTTCTTTCCAGTCTTTCCCAAGACACATCTTCAATTGATAGGCATCAGCACTATCTAACCTATCAATGTGTTTCTCTCCAGTCTCAACTATATCTTGAAGAAGCTTGCCAACCACAAAGGTGAAGAATAACTCCCTGTATGGTCGTAGCTTCAGAAGAAAATCTTCCCAACTCTGAGTCATATTCTTTACACTAACAACCACAACCCTTATACTCCCTTATGATGTCACATTTGCGGAGAGGTTAACATTTACCTGATTTCCCCACAAAGGTAATGACCACACAGAAAGTGAGTCATCCACTTTTTCAAACGCTTGTTTGAATCTCCTCTGCGAAACACTCGTTCCACACAGTAGCGCATTCTTCTGCTGTATGGGAGTCATTGAAGTTAGGAAGGGTAATACAAGAGTCTTTACCGTCTATTGCAGGAAAGCGGTCATTGGCATGTTTTAGTAATTCATCATACATATCATTATGTTCTCGTGGCCCATAGTATGAAAAGATGTGTCCAGCCAAACATCGCTGTCCCTTAGTATTTGTATAGACACCTTTGCATATGTCGTCAGGAGAAAGGGCTTTAATTGTCATTTAATGTATCCTTCTGGCCCCTAGTGGGTAATGATTATTCCTCTTTTACTTTTGGAAGTTGATATTGCTCAAACTCTCTTACGTGCTGTTCGGAATCTGTCAGTATGTCGCCAACCACAATATTTATATCCTTCGTGCTCCACCTCTTAAAAGTTCCTCCTTGCTGAAAATGCTTTTCAGCCTCCTCTTTACTGTCTGCATTTACCCGTACCACCTCTTCTACAGTCCTACGAACTGTGATGTAATATGGGCTAGCCATGACGTATCTCCGTAATTTTAAGCACAATATCGTTCAAAAGTGCTTGTCTTCCCGTACATTCGGACATGTGGACGAGTAATTCGTTCGATTCATCACCAAATCTGGCTCTTTTTCCCAAAACATTGCCCCTTTCAACCTCAGATAGGGCAGTTTCGGCAATAAACTGGGCTAAAACATCGAATTTCGTCATGGTTTGTATGTCCCTAAACCATCATCAGGGAGGGGGCAATTCTCAACAAAGGGGATAAGAATTTCATTTCCATAGTCCATAATCCCCCACTCCCCCTTCTCTGAGTATACGGTATAGGGGGAAAACATGGACATTCTGGTCTTAGTTGTCTTTGTCTTGTGTCCACCTGTATTATAACTAATTCGACAAGGTGTGTAGGTTATAATACGAGTGTCATGGAGTTTAAGGTAGAAAAACTTTACATCTACATCTACCTTAAGCTCAGGGACTATGTACATGTGAAGATATGTGTTAGGAAGTACCCTTACCCTTGGGTCGTTTACAAACTCAGCATTCAAATACCTAGCCTTGGCCAAGCCCGCCTTATTGTAGACTTTATCACAGAAATACTTATGAGCTTCATCATAGTTCTTAAACATGGTATCCTCGCTGGTCCCACGCAGTCTACCATCCGGGCAGATTCGTGTCAACCCCCTGATTTTGCGGTGTTTTGCCGTTCGAGCCCCGATTTTACCATCCCAAGAATTTTCTGTCAACCCCTTGACAAAAAAACTTTCTCATGGTATAATAGATGTAGGCACGTGGGCGCGGCGCGGAAAGTGGTAGTTTAGGTAAACTAGGGGATTTGGCCAGGTTAGGCAACTGAACTACGTAAAAGGGGGAATTTAGATAAAACGCCCCCTTTATTTATATATGCGCGCAGCAAAAGACACCCCCCAAATGGGGTGCCTTTCACCGCTCGGTCTCCCCAGACCCTAACTCATTTGTGAGAATTTTGCATCTTGCTTAAAGCGCATGAAGCGCCTTGCTTGTCTTAATGTTTCTTTGACCTTATCGGGGAATGGATGCGTTACACGTCTTGCTTCCAACCATTCAATGAAGTTTTCATTTGCGCTTTTCGCCTCATCCTTATTCTTAGCATCGCTTGACTTTCCCGTCAATACTTCACGTGCAGTCAACATAGCGAACCCTTTATGGGAAAAATGGGTAGTTTGAGATATGCTTTATTGTCCTAAATGGTGGAAGTGGAGTATATGGGAATTTCTCCCTATTTTCTTTCAGAACCTGTTTATCTCTTATGAGCGCTATTTGTTTTTGTTTCTCCATGAACATAAGGGCGGATTCAATTCCAGTCATCACACCGTGCATTATGCCAGTGTGTAGATTAGATAAGAGTTCTCCTCTCTTTGTTATGAGTCCTATTTCATAGTAAGCAGTCTTTCCATAGAACTCACTATTTCTCTCTGATTTTGACATGTGCTCACATATGAGCAGACAAGGGTCATAGGCACTCCAGCCATCAATCAATACTTCACATATCCTCCATGCCATCTTGGCGCTTGAAGTACCCCACACCATACATGTCCCCTCTTGATATACGGTAGTGAAAGACTTAATCTTTTCAGAAGTGGGCTTTTCAGTTAAACGGTTCATTTCCCCCCCTATCCTTTCTTCGTGCTATTCTAATCCAGCAAGTACATTCAAGCCACAATTAAATGACCTGACGTAAACTCGAATTTGCATGCACATTTTTGGGTTTTCACTCAGAGCGTAGAAACTTGTCGTCTCTTCATCCTCATTTTCCCTAACATAGAGGATTTGAATACCAAACAGGTTTCGGATTCTCTTTTCGACTGGATGCTTATACTTGTTGTCAACGGTGCCACAACACTCGATTTTCCTTTGCATCAACTGACTGTCAAAATCAGATAGAGCAATCATGACAATCCCCTGATTTTGCAGAATGTCCTATAAAGAGAGAGGGGGGCAACCCTGACGGGTTGTGATTCCCCCCTCTCACAGGGGGGTTACTTAACCGAAACTCGCCTCCTTGGCAGCAGCATCGAGCCGCTTCTCATTCGCCGTTGCCTTTGAAACCAAGGCTTCCATGGCGGCTTTGTCAAGAGACGCCTTATACACCTTGAGATAGGAACGGAGATTGTGAATCGCCCTGATGATGTCAGGAACGTAAACCTTTTGTGGCTTACGGGTATTCGTTCCACAATCCAGAACGACGGACTTTCCTCCACCGTTCTTGCGAGTATAAACCCGCAGGTTGGCGCTCTCAATGTCGCCTTCATCCATCACAGCGAGCAGAGCGTCAATCGGGATGGAGTCAGCACCCAATTGAGACTGGATGGGGCTTGTCAGAGTGACAAACTCCTGAGAAACACTCTCATCTTCAACTTCCACAGACTCCACGTCAACCGTAGCAATATCAGTACTTTCCTGGTCTGCCATGTCTTTCCCCTGTATAATAGGGAGAGTGCAACTGATAGGGTTATTTAACGGTACATGGTCAGTTGCTCGCCATGTCGCCGCAGTTTACCATCCCAGCGAGTCGAGGTCAAGCAAGTTTTTGCGTTTCAACCAATCGGTCGCTGTGAGCCCCCATTGTATCAACTCAAAGTATTTTCGTCAACCCCCTTGACAAGAAAGTTTTCTGATGGTATAATGATGGTAGGAACGTGGGCGCGAAACGCAAAATGGGGGTTTAGGTAAAATGGGTAATTTGGCCAGGTTAAACATCTAAAAGGCGTCAAAGAGGCATCTTTGCTAAAATGCCTCTTTTTGATATTTGACAAAACGAAAAAAACGAGACAGACTCCCACATTGGGAGCCCGCCTCGCCGCTTGGGGGATTTCTCAGATTTCCAATTGGTCGATTGTCGGAACTTTGTCGTTTTCCTGATTTTCGCCACAATTTGTTTTGTAGATTGTGACTTCTCGCATAACCTTTTCTTCGGTGATTTCGCAATTTGGCGCCAAGCTGGCGTTTTCGATATTGACGATGACATTCAGCACTTTGCCCAAGCCATACGGAATTGACTTTTCGGCACGGAATTTGACGTTCGGCTTGTATTCTTCGCCGCCGCCGTAAATGACTCTGTCCCAAGTTGGTATTTCCAACAATTGTCCGATTTGTTGTCTCAGAGAGTTTGCGCGGTCAGTGTCAGTCGGATTGTAATCGACGGTCAGTCGCAATTGGCCATCCGTTTTGACGACTCTGACGAAAGCGTAGCCTATACTATCATCCAAAGGCAGGTTAGGCCAGCAATTCTTTAACTCCTTCCACGCTTCTTTGTTGTTGCGCTGATGACGCAGGACGTGGTCGATACTCTCAATCTCACTATTGAGTCTTTGACTTACTTCGCGTTTCATAGTCCCATTCTCCCAAGCTAGTGTGAAGTGTGTTGCCACTTGGCTCCCGCATTGTACCAACCCAAAATAATCTTGTCAACCCACTTGACAGAAAAGTTTTCTCATGGTATACTGTATATAGGAACGTGGAGGCCGCGCGCAAAGTGGGTATATAGGTAAAATGGGCAATTTGGCCAGGTTCGGCAACTAAATTGCGTCAAAGGGGTATTTTAGCTAAAACGCTCCCCCAAGATTTGGAAATGCGCGCAAAAAGAAAGCCCAGCATTTCCGCTGGACTTTCCCGTCGCCTAATGACAGATTATATTGTCTCTTATCCAATCTCGACTGTTGGATTGTGAAAAGGCGGGGAGGAAACTTCCTCCCCGCCAATCGCGGGGACCACCCTACACTAGAACGAAACCGACTTTTTCGCATCGGTCAATTTTTCCTCGGCAATCCTTCCCATTTCCACCAACTTTTCCATTCCGCCTTCGGCGTTCAGCAAAGCGGCAACCTTGACAAAATGCGGCATGTTGCGGAGGAAAGCGAGCAAGTCGGGCAAAAATACCTTTTGCTCTTTCCGCGTTCCGGCATCGATGAGAATGTAAACCGTTTTCTTGCCTTTTTGTGTCGTGTGTTCACGAACTTGGGCTGCGCCGAGAGCATTGGGGAAAACTTCTCGCAAAGCGCCGAGCGGAATCTGCTGGCGCTCTTTGTTGTCGAGGCCCATTTGCTCTTGTGTGTCGGCTGTCAGAACGTGATTCGTTTTTCCAACGTCGGACATGGTAGGGTCTCCAGAAAGTGGGTCAAAGGGGTGGTCAAAAGACCGGCGTGGGATACAATCCAAGGAAGAACCTTTTGTATCGGTCTCTTTCTTGTGGGCGGTCTACTTGACCTTTTCGTATCCCGTTCGCCGATGCCCCCAGTTTACCAACTCAAAGTATTTGTGTCAACCCTCTTGACAGCGCAGCTTTCTGATGTTATAATGGTCATAGGAACGTGGAGGCGCGGCGCGCAAAGTGGTAAGTTAGGTAAGATGGTGATTTTGGCCAGGTTCGGTAACTATGGTGACCCTGCGGGTTTACGTACGTTACATAAGAAAGAAAGGGTGGGCAAACCAAGCAATTTAGCTAAGTCAAGCAAAAAGCTAAGAAAGTATAAGCGCAGAAAAAAGGATGGCCTTTCGACCATCCCCCCGAGGGTTATTCAGCTTTTACAGCTTAACTCGGTTGTTCAGTCCCGATTGTACCATCACAAGACAATCGTGTCAAACGCATCGGCCTTTCAAGAATCCAAGGCAAACACAATTCGCAATCATAAGCGCGCGCTCTTTATCATCTTCGGTGCCGAAGATATGCAAGTCTGCTTGCCTAAGTGTTAGGTGTGCAACCGTCAAGGTATAAGCATTCCACTTCCAACTAGTCCCCAATGGCATATAGCGCGACAACATCGCATCGACTTCGCAGGACATACTTTCGCCGATTGCCTTGCGCACCCGAAGCCACTTGTGTTGCACGCGCATCGTCTCGCAAATCCCCCTTACTCTTTCCTCGCGCTCTTCGGGCGTTTCGTTGTCGCGCGTTTCGACTGTGTCCAGCGCTCCGCTCAATGTGCGCATGTTGCCCAAGATTGCCAAAAGTCTATTAATGGCCATTGTGTTCCTTGCGTGTTAGGTGCGAACGGTTGACGCGCTTCGGTCTACTAAACACCATCGACATAGTGCGCGCAATACTGTTGGAAATCCCAGTCCATTTTGTCCAGTCGCTCGACTGCCATCGTTGCAGCCTCAACACAATAATGCAGCCGCTGCGCAGTAGTCCAGCGCAGCATACGTGTGGCGCCAAGACGATAGGGGCAGGTGCGCTTCTCTTGCTTGTTTGCCTCGAACATGAATATTGCGCAGGCGTGAATATGGTCGTTAAGAATCATTTTGCGCCGTGCGCTCTTGCGTGTTGCAATTTCCAACGCTTGGGCTCGTTCGTTTGCTTGTGTTAGCATGTCAGCTCCGATAGGGGGTCATTAGGTACGGCAAACGGCTCAACCCCCCACTTTGGGGGGCTGTGCCGTGCGCCGTTAACAAGGGTCGATAACCGGCTCAATATCGTCAATCAAAATCACTTCGTCCGCATCCGGCTCGCTGTCGAGCAATTCCAAGTCAAAATCATTGTCCGACTCATCTACGTCAACCGGCAAACGGTAGCTTTCGGGATTGTCAATTCCAAAAGTCTTGCAATAGGTTGCCCATTGAACGTCAACCCACCAGCCGTACGTGTGTCCGTCTGAATGTTCGGCCGTCTCAATCGCACCATGTTGCAAGCCTACGCGCTCACGCGCGATTCTCATCGCGTTGCAAGCTTGCTCCTTCGATGTGAGGTACTCCAGAACCGTTTGGGTCGAGTCGGGATGCAATCCGCCACAAAGCATACGCGCGGCCGCATGCACGACATAAGCTGGGCAAGTTACGATGTCTACGTCGTCTGCTTCGTATCGGACTCTTTTGTTCTGGGCCATGGTCCTGCGCTCCATAAGGGGGGATTTGGTACGGCGAACGGGTCCACCCCCCCTTTCGGGGGGGCGGTGCCGTGCGTCGTCAATCGCTCGCCCGAACCATGGGCAAGCTACTAACAACCATGTCCCGAGAGTAGACCGCACCCGAGAAGTCTACTTGTCCAGTCGCTGCAACCTGCGAAGCATAGCGCTCAACGTTCGCAGTCCGTTCAAGTTTCACTTGCACGTTGCGTCGCGCGTCGCGCTCACTTTCTAGCTTGCGAATCGCAGCGACTTGTGATTCTTGTGTCAGCGCTTTGCCTTGACGACCAGTTTTTGCCGCGCGTCGCGCCGTCAATCCTTGCGACTTACGTACGCGATTCTCTGCTGCAAATGGAGCAATCGGCACAAGCAAACTGCCGCCGGTTGCATAGGCTTCAATAAATACGGTCCGATGGTAGGCGCAGGTGCGGTCTGTGTCGAACCGCGCCCGATGCGCTCGACATAGTCCAGCGTATCCCGACACGCCGCGCTTGATGCGCTCTATACACTCTGGGCAGTCCCTTACGTGGCTGCTTACATGAGCTACTGCCAAGCGCTTCGCAGCGATACACTTTGGGCAACCGCTCCAGATGGTGCGCCGTAGTATGCTCCGCCGGATAGTATCATTCATGGCGTTCACAGTCGCGCTTATCTCATCGGTTGACAATCGAAATACTTTTTCTCCTTCTCGCAGCAGACGGGCGGTTTCGGTTTCGGTGTTTCGCATCGTGTTTCCTACTGTGAGTGGAACTAAGTACACTTGACCTACGCTCACTATGACAGGTGCGATTCGGTACGTCAATAGCCATCGGCAAAGATTATCGAAATACTTTATATGATTCTAGCGCGGGGTTGCGACGCGCACCATAGGCCAGGCCTATCATAGCGCTGCGCAATGGGGGCCCCCCCTGGGGTTTATTCAAACCAATGACCCCCCCAGGCGGGGGCCCAGCAGACGGGGGGTGGTACTAACAAAATGAGTCGGCCATTTTCTAAAAATAAAAAAAAACGACCGCCCTCTTTTTGAGAGCGGCCGCGCGAGCCAGAGCCACCAACCTGTTCTACATAATACCGGCCGCAATACATTGATACAAGTTCCGCCAATTCGTCCCCCACTGTATTCTATCAACAAACGAACTAACCTTGTGTCTGTTCACCCACCCAAACGGCTCATGCCCTACAAACCTGTGATTCAACCGTATAAAACCCGTCAACCACATACTAACAACAGCCGCACTTCTTTCAGCTACACACACTTTCAACCTATCTTGTCTGTGTCTGTTCTCATCAATCCTATAGTTGGTGACAAACCCCTTATCTGTAACTATACTATAAAATGGTTCAAAAGAATGAATTACAAGCTGATTATTGTATATATGCTGATAGAACTTTTTTCTCCCACCATCACTATACCTAACGGTGACAATAGGGCCATCCTGATATATATCAACCACTTCCAACCTATCGGTTGTTGTGCGTAGCACACGTTTAGCTAATTGTATGCTCATCGTCTATCCTATCCCACAGTTGCAAACTGTTCCTTACCCATCCATACGTATTAGTTCGCTCTGGCAATGTTTTACCAACATTTGTTAACCATCTACACTCCTCAAACGAATTAACATAACTTATCTCAAGTGTATTCATATACCACAAAGCCGCCATCAAAACCGTCCTCCGTGCTAATCTCCATTCCCTTTCTGTATAAGCACCTCCTGATGGCGTATCAATTATACGTGTCACCGCCCTAGATACTACCTCAATCATACATGTAGGCCCCTCTGTTTTAAATGTATACTTATTTTCATGTATAAAAACACGAACGTCTACACGCCTAGAACTTCCATCATTATACTCACATAATATATAATCGCCACCATCAGGCATAGTCATATCTACGACCTGCAAAGTAGTACGAATTTTAAACGCACGGCGTGCTAACAAGACGCTCACATCCCACCCCCTTCGATGTCGTAAGACATTACCTCCGGTGCCCCTATGTTTTTCCTTAACCTTTTTGAACTAGCCGTTCCAAAATAAACGTCAGTCATATATCTACTCTCTGTTCCGTATTTTCTAAACCACCTCACCTCTTCCCTCCCACCAAAACAGCCTCCAAAATTGATTGCCCCTATATCATACAATGCGGCCAACAACAAACTTCTAAACCCCACTCTAAATCTCGCAGCGTCATTGTTGATGTTGCCTACTGTAGTAAAGCTTTTGATTAGACAGTGGTCTAGAGCAATTTGGCAATACGGACTCTCAATAGCGTATGAGCGGTTAGTAATAATATTCGTCCTTGTTACTTCAAGTCCACCACCATGACTATATTTTACCCAAAATGTATTTCCACCCTGTATAATGTAGTCCACCGACAACCCAGCGGTTCTCTTTTTAAACATACGTCGAACTAGTGAGACGCTCACAGTGCCACCTCCGGTGCCCTTGCGGTCACGTGCTTAAATAAGAACTCAGGGTTATAACCCCAAGTATTCTCCAATTCTCCAGAACCCTCTACACCCCACTTCCTTAACCAATCAACACAATCTGCTCGCCCCTCATACTCTCTAAGACTGATACGACCAAGATAATACAGTATAGCCAATATCATCGCCCTATCAGTAAACTTCTCCATATCACTGAAAGTAGTAATCCATTGTAAGTCTATCCCAGTTACCAATGCCATCGCACCAGCACACGTAAACGATGTATCTAGGTCATGCTGATAACATGTTTGTATCGTAACAGTGTATCCATTACTAAACAAGACATATATCCTACCCACCCCTCTCTGACCGATAATGTTTTCATTTGAAATCTCTTGAACAACAGTACCAGTACAAAGATGGGGCTTTTTGAATGCACGTCGAGCTATCGAGACGCTCATTGTATTTCTTTACTTAAAAGGGGATATAATCGCTTTTGATTGTTATACTTCGTCAAGTTCCTATTTACAGACCTTCCATACATTCTCAGCCAGTCTACGCAATCAGCCTGCCCCTCAAAAAAACTCAGACAAATGGCGCCATAGTAATACATCATACCTATTAACATCGCCCTATCCATAAAACGCTCTCTATCACCCCCACGAGCTATACTTATCAACTGCTGTCCATCAACTTCCCCCCTCATGTCCTTTATATAAAACTCTATCCGAGTACGACTAGTATCGGCAAGATTTATTTCAACATCATACCCATTAGTATATATTACATGTATTATACATTTTCCACTCCCTAATGGACCCATAAATTCATGCCTAATGTTTTCCACCCCAACACCATTGAAGGTGGGGGCTTTGAACAAACGTTTTACTAGCAAAACACTCATTATATATTTCTTTCAGTCTCTGGTGCCCCAATGTTCGCGTGCCACATCGGGGTATTATACATATAATCATAACTACCATGTACAACCATTTCCTCCCCATATTTCATCAACCATCTAACCTCTTCCAACTCAACCTTACCATTTATAGATAACCACCCATTATCAAAAAATGCGCCCAATAAAGCACATCTTTGTGCCATTACAACTTCTCTTCTCTTTTCTAAACCTAACCCAAAATTATCATTACGCATAAAGCCCCTCATCACCCGACCATCACTAATCTCCAAACTATAAGCTGGACACCCAGTCTGATATGAAATCATACCGGGTGAGTGATGAATAAATACAAGCCGTGTCTCATAGTGAGCCCCCGGTATACGTATTTCTAATTCAACGTCACAGATTCGCTTAATGCCAGTTATTTGTATATCACTGCAAACGCCTTTTCGTCGAAACATTCGCTGTGCTAGTAAAACGCTCATACTTTCTCCGACAATCTAAGACGTGCTGCTACTTGATTCGTTTCCCATAGATAAAGATTCGGAAAGTGCCGCACCGGACTACCTATCCCCCTTAACCACTTACACATATCATAACAACTGTCTAATTGTGATATATTCACACTTCCATAATACCACATCACAGCCGTCAACATAGTTCTTTTTGTTAATTTACCTTGATGGCCAGCACAAGACACGAGCAGGTCTGATTGAAAATGCATACTAACAAAGTCAGGAGAAGCAGATGAACTGTAACTAAAATAAGTGTCACGCAAATTTTGACTTATATCAATCCTCATAACAGTACTATTATTATAAAACACTATCAAAGATTCTTCATCAGCATGCAACTGAACTAAGTCTATAGTGAGGTCACTATAAGGCCCCTTTTTCAACACACGTCGAACTAGTGAGACGCTCATGGTATTGCAATCCCACTAAACAGTATGTGCTGATTAGTATGCCAATCATACATCATCTCCCGCCTTTCATCCCTATAGAAATCCACTCCCTGTACACCAACCTTCTCCAACCATTTACACGGCTCATTATCCCCTCTTATCCACGATATATTCAATTCTCCCAGATACCACAAGGCCCCTACCAACACAGTTCTTCCTGCTAATCTTATTTCCTCTTCACTTCCGTTGTGAGTATTCACAATTGACCTAATAACGAAGTCTCTAATTTTAAAACTATACAGTGGGTGCTCTACGCGAAAAAATACAGAATCATCATGTTCAGATACACTTACGTTAATAATGTGTATTAACCCATTCGTAAATGTTATTTTAAATTTACCATTACCATGACGGTCAATATCTTCTTCATCTATAAGCTGAATTTCAAATTCAGATTTATTAAACTGAAACATATGCTTTGCTAGTAAAACACTCATTTAAATATCCTAAATATTAGTCCATGAACCAGATGCCTGAGGAAATGCATATGGTCGTACAGTAGGAAACTCAACTCTTAAATCAACCAACACTTGTGGCACACTTAAACGGTCTTTTAGGTAATTTTGCCTATTGAACTCATACAAAGTAAACACGTATCTATCTGTACGCCCATACGCCTTTAACCACTTCACGCAATCTGCACTTTGACAGAGAGATACGTTAATCTCTGACTCATTTGCCATAACGGCCCAAAGTAAGATGCGGTCTTTAAAATATCCACTGTTATCAACTCTGGGAGAAATCATTTCTAACATACCACCTTGAACCCTAGCAGTATTTAATCCAAGATAATAAATATTACTTAGTGAGTCATATTTAACACAAATCGTTTTCTCAAACGTACCATTACCTATATGTACATCTATACGGGCATCACAAATCGCAGCACATCTTAACTGTAAATCTTTAAGATTGTTAGGCGGCTTATATAGTAAGCGTTTAACTAGTTGAATGCTCATGGTACGAAGACCGTATTATATAAAAACTTGTTATCAATAGCACGATACATATTGGGCATAGCCTCGCTATAACAGTTGCCGTGTTCTAACAGCCAATCAATAGCTTTGCTAGTATTTATAGGGGACAACCTAATCCATGTGAAACGATACATGAGGGCGAGTATAAGGGCACGGTCTGGGATAAATCCAGTTTTAAATGGAGCAAATCTATCGTGGGTTAAATATAACAGTTGTCTGTTTATTATTCTAGCATTACAATGGCCTAAAGTATAATATTCGGGCAGAGTAGAAGCATGTGCATAGTAAAAGTCATTATTACTATCTTCAATCTTAATATCATCACGTACATGATGTGGGGCTAAGCTAATATCAACAATTGATAAATATGGTGTGTGAGTTTTGATAACACGCTTAGCGATGGCCATGCTCATATCAAGTCATCTCCCTCCAAGGGAGTACCGGCGTCATCAAACGTAATGATTATTCTAGCGTGCTGTGCTTTAAACTCGTTGTCGTTATTTGGCAAATAGAACACTTCGGGCATACATCCAGGATTTCCCACCGTGAGCATCATTGTGGTGCCCATCTTTGGCACCATTTCTGCTATGTGTGGGGGCAACAGTTTTAGTGCCGACTCTTTGGTCAGTTTTATTTCATACTGGATTTTCATCACACCATTCACTCATGTCATTAAGAACTTGTTTAATCGTGTTAGTAGTTATTCTCTTACTACCATCCTTTTTAACTATGACTTCCGCCCCATCATATATCATATCTGATAACCTAGCAAGATGAGCACGTATCATTTCCATTGCACTACTAGTTATACGAACTCCATCATAATATTCTTCATCCACTGAATCTACATGACTAGGCTTAGGCTGTCTATTTTTTCGGAACCAATTCATCATTATAATTAATTACCTTCACTAGTAAGCTTTTATGAAATGTGTTTCTTAAAAACCCCCATTCTTCTGTAATAGACACACACACCAACTTTTCCCATACTATTGCTTCAATCGTCATGTCCAAACCGCCTGACCTCAATCTAACCGTATCTCCACGCTTGAATTCCAGTTTTGTTTGTTCTTCAACCAGTTCTCGTTTTTTTATAGTCTCAATATGGTAATTCTCAATTATAGCTACATTATCATCAAACCGTTCTACAATAGACTTTTCTTCATATTGTTTCTCTTTCTTTCTTTTATTCCACCAGTCTGAAAATAAATTCATTTCGCCCCCTCATTATGAAACGGTAGTAAAACTTCTTGATTAAGCCAAATGGCCTCCATATGAGACCCACTACCCTCCATCATGCCATAATCAGCACGTATTCTAAATTGTGACCCATAAACGCACTCATACTTATATTCACTACAACTATCCCATGTTATGTCATTAACTAACATAATCTGTGGACCATCACACAATCTAAATTTTACAGCATCACCAATTTTAAACAGAGGCTCTAAATTCGGTGTTTTATCAACACGCTTTAAGTCTCTACCATCCATTACTCATCTCCTAACATTTGTCTTGAAATAGCCTGACACATTATCCCCGACCCTTCCTCATTCTTTCCCACCACTACCCCAATCAGATATCCATTTGCGTAAACGGGGCAGCCCATGTAGCTGTAACCACCTATTTTCGTTGCTACCGCGAAGCGTCCACTTTTCTTCACATCAAACACATACGCGAATGAACGTCTAGGAGCAAGCTGTGTGGGCGGCTGGACCCAAGCTACTTCCACCCAGTCGAGAGTCGAAGGTGCTCTCTCAAGCAACGTGGGGCCTTCTGAAGGGGGTTTTCGTGAGGGGCCTCCGATTAGCGTCAATCCTGTCTCCCGATTGATGACCCTGATTACCGACACCGTATCGGTTTGTCCAGTTATTATACCCACTACCTTAACCGTGGACCGAGCGAAATCTTTGGGTTTGAGAACCGTGACCAGATAGATGCGGCCATCTTCGCCGCGTTCGTCGTAGGTGACGGCAACCAGAGTGGCGTTACGAGCGTAACCTTTTGCCGATAGAATGGGGTCATTTATGGGAGTTTCGACATAGACCGTATATATGTCATTTGCTGGCGTGGTAAGAGTCTGAGATTTTAACGTCGTGGTAAGGCTTGTTATTAACACAAGCACAATTATACCACCCCTGATAATATCCATCTTCGTATCCTTTATCAAAGCGTGATTTGTATATGGACCGTATGATAATTGCACATATGGCGAACGCAGTGAGCGCCCCTAATATAAACGACATGTTTACATGCTCCATCTGCCAAGTAAGAATCCAAGAAAGAAAGTTATTATCCATATCGATATTACAAATCCTTGTACTGTCAGAAATAGTGCTCTAAACCCCTTCATCTGTTTTCCAATATAGGTATCTATCCGTATGCCACCTAAATGTATCATAATCAGGACCAAGAACATGTTCCACAATTTTCATATGTGGTCCGTCGTATCCAAAACCATATTGAACAGCTTCCCTTTGTACCAATTTTTGACCGACACTGAATCCTCTTGCATAATGGTCCCCCGCGTCTCGCATACCGTCCATTTTCCCAAGGCACCAGCAACCAAAACCAATAATCAACACACAAACTGCTATAGCTACATAAATCCATATCATTTGTCTGTTCTCCAGTATACTAGTACGTTGTGTCTCCAAACAAAAGTCTTATGTTTTTTCCCAAAATATTCACCAAATCCTAGTCTCACAGCTTCCTTCTCCATTTCCTTTTTCCTATAATTATCTCCGTAACAAGCACCGAAAGCAAAAACCGCAATAACAGCAATGATTGTTATCATTGTAAAATAGAAATATGAGAAATATAGTAAAAACTCTTCATATAGCATACTGTGTTCCTTTTGTGCTTATGCTACCACATCATTGTCATCTCGACCGTTGTCGAGTTCTAACAATAAAGGATTAAACTTGTGCCAGTGCCGACGACGTTCGTTGTCAAACCAGAAACACTCGGCGTATGTAATCTTTTCTTTCTTCACTGAATCATATCCAACATTGACCCATTCAACAAGCATTCTAGGCCCCTTGAGGTTTATTAAACGTACAACATCACCGGGTTTTAAATCATTTGGATTCATTGGATTCATTTTTTTTGTTCCCCTTCTTTATTGCTTCAACTATATATCCACATGCTGATATTGCTGCAAATCCAACTACGAGGGCGGCAGAGGCAAACCATCCTTGTGATATTAGAAATGAGGCTATACAGACATTGATACCATTTATAATAAGAAATCGTAGACTCATTATGGTCCTAACTTACGTAAGTATTCTTCTTTAACCCATATCTTTGCACCAAGCACAAGTAAATGAACTAAATATAGTGCGGTATCTGTATTATAGTCAACTATATAACCCTTACCATTTTGAATGGGAAAATAGTGTTTGTCATCTGTTGGCATTTTTGTGACCACAACCCATTCCATAGGTCCAAATTTATGAGCTAGGTCATTCATCGATAGTTGTCTGGGTTTGACAGAAAGCGCAAAGCTATCCAACAAATAAAACAAATTCCGATTATCGCAACTATAACTATTATACCATTCATTGCTTATCCCTTGTACGTGACGCTTATAATTGGTAATACTTCGTTCCTATTCCAGAGTGTGCTTTTATCAAATTCTGGCCATTTACCATCCCATGTTTTAATAATAGTTACGTGATAACCGTCTATTTTTCGTTCTACTATAACTGGACCAAATTCCCATTGATGGCCATCCATAGATAGCCACGCTCTGTTTAGCTTATCTGTCTTAATACACGTTCTATAGTAACGTCCTGATTCCCCAACCTTAAGGTGTTGTACTTCTGTTGCATACAAATTTTCTGGTAGGGTGATTTTATAGTCATTCATTTTATCTTTAGGCATTGGTGCGAATGATAGGGGCTCTTTGCGTCTTTTTTCAATTTCTTTTACATCGTCTTTAAGTTTACTTATAGTATTTCTAAGTTCACGTGCTTCATCCCTAAGTGTTTCAACTATAGCAGCACGTTCACGATACATCTTTTCCCAACCATCAGAATTTTCAGTAATTTCCTCGACATTCTTTTCCCAAAACAGACAATCGTTCGTTAGACGTTCTACTTTTGCTTCAAGGGGATTTATTACCTCAGTCTGAGTCTTTTCTTCTAACGCCTTTAGCCGAGTATGTACGTGTGGACTAGTACATCCACATACTAACATTAGTCCTACAATGACAATAAATCGTTTTATGACTTTACCACTATTTAAATCTATGACAGAAGTAGAAAATGGATGAAAGATGCATTCTTTTAATAACACTAGCATATTACGTATCAATTTCATTTATTCCTCCAGCGGTTTTGGTTCTACTAGATTAAGGTTAAGGTGTGATATATTTTGAATTTGCACACAATCACTACTTATATGTTGATATGGTCTTAACTTTTTAATCTGCGTACCCTTATATATGATTCTTATATGATATCCGTCTTCTTTACAAATGACCTGAACAGGCCCTCCGTTTTCCTCGTCCGCATCTATATCTAACCATATCCTATTCTTCCAATCAGCACGCAGACAGTGATAGTCAAACCTCCCAGATTCACCTATCTTAAGATTACGTACTTGTTTAACATAAAACTTCTCGGGTAGAGTGATATCGTACTCATCAACAGGTTTTTCAAAACTGTCATCATAAGGAAGGGGCAAAACTCGTAGTTGGCGTTCTAGTTCTGTAATTTCCTCCCTCAGTCCATATTCTACTATTGCGTTTTCTTCTACAATTGCGTATAAGGCTGTTTTAGTCTCTTCGTCAACTTTCCCCCTACCTCCACATCCAGAACAAGCTAGTACAGCTAGTACGATAATACTACTTTTTATCATCTCTTTCGTCTCCTACTGCCTGATGTATTCTAATGTAAAGGTTGTCCACAGACCAGACAAATCCTACGACTTCCCTATTTTGATATACGGGTGTTCCCGGTAAAAGGTCCATATTAGTTATACCAAACTTATTTTCGATTTTTAGCTCAACCCCATCTCTTTCGACTATGACTGAGGTCATCCACCTACGACCACGCCAGAACGAAATAGGCTCATCTCTTTTGATACGTCTGCCCTTTAGAACACGCTTGGGGCGATGCATGAGTACCTCAACGATGGCAATCCTAGTTTGTGGGTCCATCGCTATGATGCGGGCGTGTTGGCCATCTACATACAACTCGTCTCTATACGATTGGTACTTTACCAGCACGGTCATAACTTTGTAGTAAGAGAAGCGGCGCCAACGTGATGGGCGTTCATCTACTACAACACCTTTGTAGGCGTACTTTTTGCGTCGTGGGGCATCAACAATTCGTCGGGTGAAGAAATCCCGTAAGTTCTGAAACCTGTGTGGGGGCTCTACAACCTCTACGATGAATTCACTATATGGAGCAACCCTCGGTTGTTCTGTTTCTTGTCCCTTGGCCGTATCACACAACCTCATTACTATAACACCTAAGAATAAGCCAAATAGTAACCACGATAAGTTACGACCTACGTTATTCTTTTTTTCGTCTGGTGAATCATTAAATCCATAAATCATATCTTTAGTCATTTAAATACCCCTCCCACTGTTTCTGTAATTCATCCATGGTCTCTATGTAGTAGAACCCATAAATGCCCTTCATCAGGTCATTGTCCCGAATCCATTCGGCGAAAGCTACTATTGTGACGCCTTTACGCTTGGGTGTCTCCAGCGAATTTAAGAATTCCACCAAAGAGGCACATGCAGTGTAAGCTACTATGTTCTTTGCTGAAATACTGGGCAGGCCAATTATATCTCTTAGTCTTGGATAATTACCTGTTTTCTTCCACCAATCAACTATGTCTGCCCTTGTTTGTTTACGCTTATCATCATCATACCCAGAAGCTATGCCTTCCTCAACCCACAGTGGTAGACGATTGGGGTATCGAGACGCCAGAACAAGATGGACCATTTCGTGTGTGCAGTTATCTATGATGCTTTGCTTATCAGGACCAAAAAGCCACAGCTTATGCATAGTTCTGTCGCTATCTGACTCAATTGCCCAAAATAGACCACCATCTTCTTTATCTGGGTCAGGATAGCTAATATGTACTATTGTTTTTCCAATACCCGGTGGTAACGGACTACCTAGCAATTCCGTAGAAATTTTGTCTCTCAAGCCTTGTAGGTGATTTTCAAAGAAATCCGCACTATCTTGTGGGCCGTAGATATGGAAGTTCTCAGACGTAGCGTATGATGAATCGCCAGCCCTCGCAAGTGTAATACACATCAAGATTGCAACAGTCAGCGCCAAAGCTAACAATAGATAATTGCGTATATGTGCGAATGTCTTTTTACTGTGATAACTTGTTCTTGACATTTTTAATCATTTCCTTAATAAGTGTCATGGGAACAAACTGCCCACCTTCTCCGAACAACCCCCTCAAATAACCTTTTGTGTCGTAGACACCTCCACCCATCCCTTCAACGAGTTGGTCTTTTCCCACTACACTAAGTTGCCCATCATTAAACTTGAGGTTGACCCTAAGCGTGTGGGACTTGTTGACCGTCTTAAGAGTATTGATGAATATGACGTTACAGTCTTCATCCTCCTCAAAACTTTCCCCCAACATCTTTACAGAAGCCAGAGTATCTGTAGTACCAGTCAGCTTGATAGTCATCACCATCACGCCGGTTTCATCATCACCGACATGAATCACTGGTCGAACTTCCCGACCGCTACGTAATTGTATCGTAAAATTGATTTCGGGACGACGCAGATTAGCTGGAACGACGGATGCGAAGGTATACACATCACCTTCTTGTGCTACTACGACACCGTTCATTCTGTGCAGTGTATGACCTTCTCTTCCGATGACTCCGACTGTGGCCTCCGTTCCCGGCGTAATCGTTCCTGCCAATATTAAAGCAAATAGTGGCCACATCATTTTTTGTCTCCCTTTTGTTCTTTTACTGTCCACGGACTAACTACTATGCACGCTAAGACTATTATAAATATCATTATAACTAACATTGATGGAAATGCAAGTCCAGGGTTTTCTGACGCCCAATTAAGAAATTCCATATTACAAGTCCTCATTTTCTTGATGTGTTACTACAGATATGACTTTAATTATAAACGATAGTACTATTACCAATATAATAATTGATAAAAACCAGTGTATACCTACCCAGTTTAAAAATTCCATATTAATTCCCCAATGGCCCTAGTGTTCCAGTAAACCGCCCCACAAGGCTATCTATAAACAGGTATGTTACAAATAGCACGGCAAAAAATAGAAACGGGTGTTGATGTACACAATTCCAGAATTTCATTGTTTGTTCCTACATTCTTCTAAGAATGCTTCTATTTGATTATATGATAATGACATGCTGTATTCTTCACTAGCTGAATATAGTATACCAATGAGGTTTCCATTTATATCCACCAACCCCCCACCAGCACCACCAAAAGGCACCTCGCCCTCACTTTTGATAAACTCTCCAACTATTGTACCCTTTGGGTGTTCTTCGGGATAAGTGTAAAAACCCATGAAAGAGGATGGACGTGTACGGAAATTCGCTTGTCTAAGGGTTTTATGCCGTTTCCAGCACATATAACTTAAACTGGTTTTTTTTGTTTTGTCTTGATTGACAAAATCATTATTGTTAATCGGCAATACCCTCCATGTCATTTCAGTCTCACACTCAAATAGTAACAACCCCAACTTTGGGTCTCTATGTAACACCTTGGGGGACTTCTTACAGTGATGTATGAAAACATCACCATCCTCAGGAATAGCATAATCTACAGTTAGGATTTTGACCTTATTCGTGGTAGCATCGTAAGCTACGCAAACACCACTACATGTTACATCATTACCCAAGTTTATTAAGGCAACATATTCGTCGGCCTTCTTACCAAAGAGTGGCGATGCTAACAGCATCGTGCTTAGTATAATTGAAAACATCTTACGTACTCCATATCATTATTCCTATTAATGTCATTAATCCCGCCATGATTACTAGTCCGACGATTCCTCCGACGATGAGTTGCCCCCTATCCATTGCATCCCCCTTTGATTGTTTTCTTTAACAATCCATCTCGCTACTCCAGCTTTTATAGCTTCTTTTTCTACGCTATCAACACCAGCGTCATATATACGGCAACCGACATATACAGCAAATGGTATTGATGTACAGCAGAAAACCAAAAATATTATTATCACTAATTCTGGAGGCATGTTCTAGTCCTTTATGTTGGCGGCGGGGAATGGGGGTCGAACCCACCTAAGCCGAGATTTCTCGACTTGCATCAGTTTTGCAGACTGAGACCATCACCGGACGATATGCCCCGCCATTAAATTTGTACGTGTGACCATCTGTAGCCAGTCTTAATTGCAGATATGGCACTTTTACCAACAGGAAAATCCCTAGCAATTACAGATGACATTTCACCATCACGCAGACGTTGTTTTATTTGTATCACATCATTTGTTGTTAATAGTGACCTTGAATGTGATTCACCAACATTACTAGCTATAGGTGGCGTATAATTTGGGTCAAACCAGTTTAAGTTATATATTATGCTAGAGATACAACCCATAGACACACCCAGTTCTCTACTTAATTCAAGCATAGTTTTATTACAAACTATTTCTGTACGTATGTAATCAACTTGTTCTTGACACAGTATGGATGATGGATGTGCTTCTCCACGCAAAATTGTATAATTACCATGTAGTATTCTATCTTGAGCATTTTCTTTTCCCGTACCATATTTCAGATTAATGGTTCGGTTATCGTTTGGTTTACCATTTAAGTGTCTACATTGTTTGTCAACTGGTCTTGGACCCATAAATGTTAATAGAATCATACTATGTGCAAAAACAGTTTTTCTTACACCTGCGTCATTCATTAGATGATGAACTATATAGCCATCCCTATCAACCCAGCCCTTAAGAAAACGCGGTACAGTGCCTGTCCGGCATGACCATATTTGTCCATCGTTTGCTGCAAAATAACCCGGAAAACCCGGTATCGGTCTTCGTTCATATAAATTAATAGTCATTTGCAAGACCCTCTGTCGCCACACCCTTTAGCCTGAATCTTATATTTTAGTGGTGGCGGTGGCGGATAAGGCCCCATAAACCATCTATGATAATGTGTAACGTGGCTTTGCTTTGGTTTTGGTTTGGAATACGGGTCTAGCCCCAATACTAACTCAAGTGTACCTCTCCAACCACTACGCCACGACCTACCACTTATAGAATATATCTTTGTCCCATATTGAAATTGGTCTCCAACCTTTAGGTCGTCGACTAATTCAAATGGTACGTATACTATAGTACTATGAACTTTCCCTTGTGTAAACATACAATGTGTTGTAATAGTACCCGGTCGCTGATAGCTAGCGCCCATCAAGTCAACCGGCCCTGTTATAGCTATCGCTACTAATAGTGCTCCTATCATCATTTTACTCTCCTGTACCCGGAAGTAATCCTTCCGCTATTCTGTCTCCAAAGGTTACCGTATTATTAATATCATTTGGGTCTATTGAGTATCCCTCTACCGCAATCAACGACCGTTGTATCTTAGCTGAGTTCTTACGGTCGTTTCTATTTAGCAATGTGCTTAGTGCTTGTCCATAGATGTTTCGGTGTTTCTTGTTGCTGCCTTCATGACATACGTGGCATCTAGTTGTCTTAATCTTTCTAATCCATTCTTGGTGGCCGGGGTCAGTTGATTCTTCGTAAACATACCTCTTTTTGAACTGCACGAAGAATTGTGGGTGTGCGTAACTTTCTGTCGTACAGAATAGAAATAACACACATAGTATATATCTCATTGTTCTCCATCCCCCCGTTATATAACGTCTCTACCGAGAAATACCTCTATTCCATATATAAATAGGATTGTTATCAAGATGCCTATGATTCCGTATATCATAATTTACCAGAACCAAGCGTTCTTATTGTTTGTGTTAATGTAAGTAAATCCTCTTTAAAGTTATCATCCAAATTTCGTATTTTTGCAATAAACAATGCTTTAAATCCTTCTAGACCTGTAGTTGTATTTGTAGGTATTACTATTGCGTCTATTATTATATCTTCATATGGAGCAATACAATCACTCAAAATAACCCCATCCATTATTTTTTGCATTAACCACGTTTCATTATATTTAAGTACTTTGTAATCTTCAGTATTTTTTGACGTATGATACGTTGGTTCTCTTGCAATTTTTGAATAGTCACTCATTATTTTGTTTCCTATACCCTCTTGTAAACCCACAGGCAACATACCATGTGGCCAGTATAAACACTGCTGTTACACATATTACTAACGAACTTGGTTCGGGCACCACACTAACGGCGGCGTTTGAGCCGCTGCCCATATTATTTGCCCAAACAGTATAGTCAGGCGCATTAACAACACCATCATCATTATAGTCACCAGATACACCGGGGCCGAAGTGTCCGAACTGGTCAGCCCAAATGGTATAATCGGCAGCATCCACAATACCGTCAAAGTTTCCGTCACCCGGAATTGTCTCGCGGAACGCGAGTTTATCCCTCAACCATATAGTAGACAAATGAAACGCATTTACCCCATCAATATCTACATTCAGAGCATTAAAACTATGTGACTGTCCCGGTACTATACTTAGGTCGTGTTCTAAGCCTACAGTAGTAGCCTGAGTAGCTATGGCTTGCGGCCACACTAAAGGAACCAGTGTATCTAACTCCCCATGTAGCATAAAGATAGATGGGTCTCCAGCATCTATGAGACCCTCTGTATTGAACATACTACTAGCTTGAGCATAGACGGTGGCGATGTTACGTTGTACGCCCCCATCATAATGTGCTAGAGATTGTGCTATGATAGCACCAGCAGACGTGCCCCCTATTGCTATGCGGTTAGGGTCTATTCCTAGTGTCGTCCAGTTGTTACGAACGTAGTCGTACGCTTTACCAAAATCTTCTATAGCAGCGTTTCCTGCTTCTGCCCCAAATATAGCAGGATACCCACTCCACCCATCAGCAGCCCCACCGGGGTCGGGAGGATTATCTCCTGTTAGTCGATAATCTATAGATATTACAGCATAACCCCGCCACGCCCAGTTGTAACCGTATTGTACTATTTTCCCCTGTCTCTTTGTGCTACTAGTTAATCCCCCACCGTGTGCCAATATGATGGCCGGCACTAAAGATGCATCGGTACGTTGTGGGTTGTAAAAATCAAGCTTAAGGTCTATCGTCCCACCTTCAACTTCGCTTGTGGTATAAACCACGTCCCACTGGGGTTGATTAAGACCTTGGCTTTGATAGATGGGGTCGAGATAAATTTCATCGCCTGTGGCCTTGTAAAACGAAAAAAGTGATGAACTAAATAAACCTATAATTGTAGTCCAAATCAATATTCTTAGTCCTACGCCTACCGTTTTCCTTGTCATTTCCTATCCTTGCTTTTTATGAAAAAATGGGTATTATCATCGCAATTGCATAATACACACTAACAATGCCAACTATTATCATTAACCACCACGGTGCTGTTATATTTCTATCCCTATACTTATATTGGGCAGCTCCTAATATAAGATTGAATATAGCAACAAAGAGTAAAACACATGTGATTAACAGATAGTATCCAAACGCTACGGTTATGAAAGCCATTTTGTTCCTACTATCGCATCTGGTATTGGTCCGAATGCGGCCCCTAAGTTCTTACTTGGTTGTAAGTGGTGGTCTAGATGGTGTTTACGCCATCGGTTGTAGAAGGGAAACACATATTTAATCCATTTGCATCCCAAATCGTGGTAGCTCCTGTGAAGCACCGACCATAGGAGACTATGGAATATTATAAGACCTGTGCTGATGTAGGCCCAGACGGGGAAAAACCACCAGATAAGCACGATGAGTGGTGAGAAGAGAAGTAGCTGGGCGAATGGCCATAGGTCGATGTTTACGTCCAACCGATTGTGTGCGTGGTGTTGTAGATGGTGTTCTATGTAGTATGCTTCAAATCTGTCTGATAGTTTATTGTGCATCAAGTATTTGTGAGCAAGGTACTCACCAATCATTATCGCAACGATGGATACTGCCGTCAGTAATACTAAAATCATTTTGGTGGGTTGTCTGGAGATTGGTTGCCGTGTAAACCTTGGTATCCCTCTTTTCTTTTGTTGATGCTTTGAATATCTTTATACTGCGAACCCAATGTATCTAGAAGTTCATCCATTACCGCCTTCTTTTTCTCATAAGCATTGGCTGCTATAAAATACCAACAAACACCAATCGCAACTAATATATAGCCAGACCACATATCTTTTGGCAATGGCACGTTATGAATGACCATTAGCTCAAATGTGATAACACACGTAGCAATAAAAACACCAACTAAAAATCCTATAGCAACACTACTGTTATTGAAAAAGCGTCCCATAACATGTTCCTTTCAGTGGAGAAGACCAGAATCGAACTGGCACCTTTAGCGTGCAAAGCTAATGTACTCCCGTTATACTACTCCCCCATTACATATTTATAGACAGTATTCCCGCTACAAAGAATAAGAATACAATCACTAATATTAATACGGTGATAAACCATACCATAACCCACCCCCATATAATCGAGCAATCGTTCTACCAGAGTCGGAGAGACTGGAATCGAACCAGCAAAACCTGAGGCGCCTGATTTACAGTCAGGGGGGCTCACCACCTGCCCAACTCTCCGATAAGCCCAACGGACGGGAATCGAACCCGCTCCCACAGTTAGACAGACTGTCGTGCTGCCAATACACCACCGCCAGAGGGCGGGCATTTTTTTAGGAGAACACCCAAAACTCCCTCACGAGTAGTGGCGCGTGCGAGAATCGAACTCGCGTTACTAGGTTGAAAGCCTAGCATCCTGACCACTAGATGAACGCGCCATAAAAATATAAGAGGCTAGTATCGGATTCGAACCGATGTTAACCGACTTTGCAGGCCGGTGCGATGCCATATCTAACTAGCCAAAAACTATGATGGGCACTCTTCCAATATGGTCGTTTCCGATTATCATACCCGGAATGCTGTCCTACGACTTAGGGGGTGCCACCCCCGGCTATCATTACGCGACTATAGCTTACACGCATCCTAGTCACCAGCCGTAGGCTTATAGGTTCAGGTTACTTAAAACCCTCCACCATAGTTTAACTTCTTAATCAAACGAACAACTCTTACACTCACAATTATCGTCGTTGCAACCTTCTGGCGTATTTGTACAAGGATAACATCCACACTTTGTACAAGCACACTCTGCTACTTTATCAACGTTGTCGGCACAAGTACAGTCGTCGCACGAACAACTTCCACTATCTAAGCAACTGCAACATACGCCGGGTGTGCAACCGCCGGGTCCACAACCCTCTTCTGACAAGCTGGAGTCGTCATCACAGCACTTAGTAGCTTCACAGCATCCAGTACCCTTGCAAACGTCACAACCTTCACAATCATCATCACAACAAGTGTTGCCTAACTCGTCACACTTTGAACACTCGCAGCATACATCGACTTCTACTTCTGCTGCTGCTGGACCTTCAAAATGGTCTCGGTGCTCTTTACGGTCTTGATGAATGTCATGATGCTTCTCATGAGCGGCATCACACCCAATCATACAAATAACACCGATTAAACAACTGGCGAAAAAAGCCACAGTATAATTCTCGTTCATTAGTATACCCCCATTATTACTTTCTTAATGTCTGTTAATACTATACTAAAGTCTAACCATACCTCATCACTGTTACTTTCAAAACCCTTTGTTATCAAACACACGGTATTGTCACTATTATCAATACCAATAGCAAGACTACTGTCCGGCCCATACCACCAACCCTTTTTAACCCATTCTAGTTGGTCATGGATATTAAGGTCGGGCCTAAAAGTATCCTTATTGCCAATTTTAGTCTCAGTTAAGATATCCGTAATTGGTCCGGCGCCCCTACAAGATAATACACTACTCATTCGGTCTACAAGACCGTTTGTAAACCCCTTTTCTTGCTTATCTTGATTAATAGTCATTGTGCCCATAAAAGCAGCATGTTTGATTATATTCTGGATATATGATTGTACCTCTTCGGTCAAAGAATCGAGCATACATAACCAAGAACCATACTCTGACGAATGTATTGACCTGTATATAGAAAACTCGGGTATATCTACTTTTTCTGTATTAGTAACGGCTGCAATTCTATCAAACTGCAAGGTTTCATAGTACAATACTACATTATCCTTAGCTTCAATAGTCTTATGCTCACAAACATGAAAAAAATTAGGACTCATTGCTCCCCTCTTCCCACGGAGGTGCGTCTTCTGATATTACAACAACGCTCTCGTCACCCTCTAGCAAACAAACACCTCGACCCGGCTTTTTACGTAAACCCAGACGTTGTCTCAACTTACGTACATAACTAAAGCTTATTTCACGACCAGAAAAATCCGTTAGTTGTCTAGCAAGTTCACGGTCGGTGAATTTGTGTGCATTGTCTTGGACGAAAGTAATTTCTTCTTGACTCCATCTTTTCCCCATAATATCCTCCGTTTAGTTCTTGTAATTTGTCTCTATTTATATAGTAGACAATTCACTCTCGTTTTTGTCTTAAATCTCTATTTTTAGTCTCCATCATTTGTTGCCACTGCTCTTTTGTTGCTTCATGACCATCATCTGTTAGATACATGTTTGGTTCCATTTTACGCATCCTATCAAGTGTGGTTAGGTGCCAACACCATGTACATTGCGCAACCTCTTTTCCCTTATATAAGAACACCTTTTTTCTTGAACCTGACATTTCACATGAACCACAACCAATCCCGTCCTCATCCTGTGCCCACCCTCTGGGCTCTGCATTTATGTCAAAGTCTGTATCGTGTGGTTTTTCTCGATAAGAGGCTATATCCCACTGGTCTCTGGGTGTAGGGTAACAACCCGTCGCAACAAGTGTTGCCAGCAGAATTGTTATCGTATACCAAAAATATCGGTCATTCCACACTATGTTCTTAGCTTCACAATTTTCACATCGTTTGTTCATTTTTTTGCTTTCTCTGCTTTCTCTGCTTTCTCTGCTTTCTCTGCTTTCTCTGCTTCTTCCACTCCAGCTTTTACACCTTCGTTAAGTTTAATATAAGCTTCTCTAACTGGAATAAACTCATCTGAATTGCCTTCAAAATCATTAAGAAGTATCCGAACTGTTTCTAACAATTGAAGTTCTTGTTTATCAGGAAAACATCGTTTAACTAGGACGCTATTTATAGATACTGTGTGTCCTAAGCGAGTATTATATACCCTTGCAATGCCCTTTCCCCTAGCTTCATCTCTTGACACCGCTTCGACGTGAATGTGAACGTGTCCACGAACATCATCAGTAGCATCGTCGTAGACTAGTGAAACTGAGTATTTATGTATCATTATACATCCTATAAGTAACGGGAGCTAGAATCGAACTAGCGTAGCAATGCTTATGAAACACTGTGGGCAAACCAGCAGCCACCCCGCTTTATTCCCATTGAGGTTTTCCTTCATGTAACGTTTTGTATGGTGTTTGTGACGAAATCTTTATTAGCTTGTAACCATTGCGTTTAGCCATATATTCCGCACGCTCTTTGTCTGGAGTAATTGTAACCGGATAGTCGTTATCAGGTAGCAGTATTACATACCAGCTTTCGTTTGTTTGATGCCAGTTGTGGTTATGCATTTGGTAGTGGGCACCATTTTGGAATTATCAATGGGTCTGGACCTATATCTTCCTTAGACATGGGTAATAACGTTTTTTGAGATTCATCATATAGTATCAAACTCTCTGTATGTTTTTCAATAAGGGTATCGTCAGCAATCCTTCCGCGTGGTGCGTCGTCATGATTACAATCCCATCCAGAATCCTGACCCATATTATAGTAACTATCATATTGACAATATGGACAACCACGACACGTATCAACAACATGTATCTCAATTATTTTTGTTACCATTCTGACCTCGGTGGAAAATCAATCAAACGGCCATGAGCGTCTTTTTTGTAATTTCTCGGGTCTGGTGGGATTGGATGTTCGTCCCAAAAGCACCGACTATGACACGTCCCCCCTCCTATATCCATAATCCACACAAATGCCCTCGCCTGTCTACCAACCGACTCTTTACAATATACACATTTCTGGTCTACAGACATACTAAACCACCACATAAAGCTAAAAAGTGCTACGCATATACCAGTAAGTATGTCTTTTGGCTTAAACACTATGAGATACCATCTGGCTGTTTCTCCAGCCTAATCCCATCAGAAGCAACTATCAGTGGTTCTTTTAAAACACTCACATCTGCAATCCTTTGGGGAGATTCTCTTTTGTTCCACATAAATGCCGCAATACCGTCTGTTGCTACGGTCCAACGTCCATTACCAAATGATACTGCCTGAATATGGGTTTGCCTAATACCTTTATTTTTACCCCACTCAAACCAAAAGCCGCCACTCACAAATGCCCCAATAACCATACCAATACATACTACCAAAGTATAAGTCCAACCATCCATTATTCCCCCCCCTCTATCTTTTCTAGGTGTTCTTCAAAAACCGTTACTATGCGTTCACATGGTGGCGCAATACCGCCAATATGGAACATGATATGAATATTATATTGCATTGGGTTCCAAGTTTCTACCGTGTCTACTTCCCCGGATGTACCTTTATAAAAACCATCTGTGATTCTAACTCTATCATTAAATTTAAATTTCACGTTTCGTTCTTGTTCAGCGCTCATATTACATCTCCATTTCACCTATATCGTCTCTAGCAGGTAAAACATTCCTATAAGCAAGTTCCATCATAAATTCTTCACCAGTCAGACAGTCCCCCTCTTCATAAGCAGCCCTGGCTGCTTCTGTTTTCTTACGTATATCATCCCACCAACACCTGTCCATGATTCTGGCCATTTCTTTAACCATAGGGTGGTTTGTATCTAAATCCATAGCATTAGCCAAGTTAAGCACGAACTCGTGCTCTATACACTTAGCAGCTTCTAGCGACCAATCTGACAGTGGGGGTTCGGTTACCATTCTATGTTTTCCTCTCCTACGATTTCCTTTAACATCACCATTGCTTTGTCTGAAACAAATTTAGACATAGCGGCGGTCTTACGCTCAAGGGGCGACATGTCCCCCTGTACATTCTGATAGTTAACCATTATCTCTCTATGTGTTGGATGACCAGTCTCCCCCAACTCCATTATATCGTATTCGTCATACCCCAACCCAATAACTAAGCTGTCTATGAATTTGGTCATTACAACCGATACATCCACTCCCGGTAGAGGTTTCTTCCCATCTATCCAATCTTGGTCCGGTGGCTTCTGACTATCGTCCCTTGTCTCCCACATTTGTACACATCTCCGTCCGTGGCAATGTATGCACATTTGATAACTATATCCCGCATTCTCAGTATATTCAATGTACTGATGCCACTTCAACCATTTACATAGAAATTTACGCATGTTCGTCTAACCTTTCTTGTAAATAATTTATGTGTGCTATCAATAAACCAATATCGTGTGCATATGTCTGGCTTCCGCATCTATATCTATCAGTAAGAATTTTTAATTCTATCGGATGTAATTTGTCAGTTGCCGGTTCACCCAACAATCTATCTGCTATTCTATTGCTTTCAACATTAGTAGGAAATTGCACTGAACCCTTTGATTCAATAATCCTCCCATTTTTCTGTTCGTACTTAGTCATAAAGACAATTGCAACAAGAAAAAGAAAAAACCCCCAGAGTAGGAGAAAATAAGATATCCATAACCAAATATGAAACACAAACATCACCAGACCAGTTGTCACAATTATTCCCGCTATGCCTATCATCCGCAATACATCGTTTCGTTCACTTTGTTTTAGCATTATTCTCCCGTCCTATGCATTTCAACTATCGCCCAAGCCATAACAAATAACGCCCCTATCATTACTATTGTCACACCAACGATTTCCAATATGATTACCCAACTTTCCATTATGCCTCCAATCTGAATATCTGGTCTAAATCCCATAACAGCCCCCGAGCCCCATTAGGTGCGTCAAGAGTTAAGCATTCTTCGTATAAACTATAAGGGTCGTATTTTAAGCCGGGATTAACAATACCAACATATACGTCTTCAAAAGAAAATGGGTCTCTAAAGCTACCACTTCTTCTTCTTCTAGTTATGGCTGACATAGACTTAAAATAGGTATCAGGTTCATGTACGTCCTTTACTGTAGGCTCTTTCAGAGCCGAGGCACTTCCGTCCGCCCCTATCAATTTCTTTACTGGAAACCCATCGTTACACACCATAGTTACTTCTTCCCAGCAAAAGTGATGATGGTGCCCCAGAGGTGTTCTTACCGAACACCCCTCATCATCCCATCTAATCTTACCAGCGAACATCTTATCATCTTCTGTAATGATGATTACCTCATCACCCAGCTTAAATCGCTCGTGCCATAAGTCCCATGCGTTGTTGGAAGTTATGGCTGAGGAAGTCTTTATCATATTCCTATCCCTACAAGTTTACCTAGATAGTATGCTACTACAAATAGAAACGTGAAAGGGGAAACCGCAACATAAACTCCCGCCATCACATAATGGCCCACATGTACATTAGTACCAAGATTTTCTAGTATCATCCTAATCGTAATGATAGTGCCCACATAGCTAGTTACAATATAGATACCAAATAGATATCCAAATATTTTATCACACTGTTTTTTGTCCATCATTGTAACCTTTAATACCCCATAATAGTAACTTACCAATTATATATCCTGGTATTGCAACTCCTATCAACAGAGGAGAAAATAACCAAAAGAATCCAACAAAAGCATAATCACCTACATCAACTTTCGTATATGGTTTACTAAACTCTTTCCTCATATACAACCACATTAGAGCATAAGACGCTACAACATAATTCGCCAAAGCAAAAATACCCAGTATCATATATAATGACATACCTATCATTTTAACCTTTCACTAAAGTATATCTAGTACATCTGTTTCGTTCATCCTTAACGACTCCAACCCTGTCCCCACGCCCCACAGCCATCTTATTTCTATCATGTATGACGAATTCCCCACCGTGCTCATAACACATAGACAAAACCAAATTATCTATATCGTTCCTCAAATCCCTTAGTTCATTACCCATCTCTATTTTATGAACTATATCACCAGCAAGAAGGGCACTAGCTATCTTATTGTCCAACACCGTTTGTTCTGCTACATCAGCAGCGTGGTGTCGAATGGCAGATTCCTCATTTAAAGGTAACATTGTTTTATCCTTGCACCAGTGTATATCTAGTTAATTTAGTTTCTTCATCTCTCTCTATATTCACACTATCATCAGGCCCCACCATCTCTTTTTCCCAACTTTCATCATTTATAACAAATTGTCCATAACCACTCTGATAGCACAAGGCTAAAAGAAAATTATGTTGATTTTCCTTCAACTCCTCTAATTCTTTCTCCAAAGACTCTATACGACTATTAGCCTCATATAATGCATTCATCTGTTTATTCCTCAACATATCCTTAGCCTTATCTAAAGCACGTCTCATCTTACTATTCTCCATCTCTAAATCTCTTATCCTCTTAGCCAATTTATTAAACACTATAGTAGCATAGTCATCATCCCCCTTATCTCTCACCAAATCATCGAGTTTTCTTCTGAGCCAGCCCATTGTGATACCTCCAATCTCCGTGCTATTCCTCCCCCAACATCGTATTGTAACAACCTGCCCGATATTTGTCCACAATTTTTTCTAGAGTCTTTGTAAACTTTTCTGGCTATTATCTTTACGACAACCACTTTATTTTACGGAGAAAATTATGCACGATATCAATCCCAAACTGATTGGCCGTCAACCGGCACTGGGAACCCCAGAAAACCCTATCGCTGCCGAGGCGGCGTTGGAAGTTACGGATGAGGAAGCCCTTGCGGCATCTATTCAGGATGATTTGACGAAACGAGACCCTCAAGTTGATGTAGCGAAGGCAGATGAAGACGATGACCAGTATGACCCAAATTGGTCTACTAAACAAAAACGAGCTTGGTTTATTCGCCAAAAGAAATAATAGGAGCGATACTAATAATGCATAAGTTCTTTCTAGCTATAGCTTTATGTTTTTGTCCAGTATTGTGTTCAGCACAAATAACCGATAGTGTTGACCTTGAGCCCATTACTGGTCCTGCACGTCTTGCACCTTTTATAAATTCAAATTTTCTTGTAGGCGATGCCGTTAAGGTTGGTAAGGGATTCTGGGCTGGGACAGACAACACTGAAGCAATTGAAGCACAGCTTTACAACATGGCTGTTCAGCCTTGGGGAAAGGGTCATGGTGGTAATCTGGTGCTTCCTGGGGGCAATGTAGGTATTTCACGCCCCATACGGCTTCCTAGAACGCTGTGGGGCTCTCCGAGCGGTGCAGTGCGTCTCAGAGGGCAAGGCTCCAATACTACCATGTTGGTCCCTCTGGTGGGGTTTGAGGGCGATTGTCTGATTACGTGGGAACCATTTCACATACCAGTATACGGCTTTGAGCGAGCAAAGGACAGCCTGACTTGGGTCAAATTCGCTCCAGAAGACCTTAAATTATGGAAGAGTGTCTGGGGGCCTCCGAGTGGAAACAGTAGATATAACATTATGATTTTCGATAGTGGCCCTTATGTTCAAAACGTAGATGTATTAAAAGCAGATGGATATAAGGTGTTGGAAAGAGACTTAAAGAATAATAGGGTCAAGATTGATGTTGCTTACCGTAAGGTTTCTGCTGATGAGCGCGAAACATTTGATGGTTTAGCTATTGATGCGTATGGGCTGACACTAGCGATGGACCAAGAGATTAAGGGGCTGTCTTTATGGTGTCCTTGGATAGATGGGGCTGTGGGGATAAGACATGATATGCTTGTTGATGACCAATGGCATGACGCAACCTTCAAAACGTGGAACCAGACTTTGGCCCTTCGTCAGCGATTACAGTGCGATTTATATGACTTGAAAGGGGCAATGAGGGCTACTTACCATCCTGCATTTGTGAGGATTGAGGGTTCTTGGCTCTTTTCTAATGTAGATGGTGTGAAGCTGACAGGTAACTTTGGAGACTATAGGTACGATACGTATGTCTTCGACGTAGACTGGAGAATGCCGTCAGGCAGGGATGTTGAGCAAACAGTGCAAAACGATACTACAGGAGCACAGTGGTCGAACTTCAAGAATGTGCATGGGGGCAACTATAGTGCGTTCCGTGGTAGGATGAATGGTGTCACTTGGCATGGAGGGTTCTTTGCTGGAGGGGGTACTGTGACGGGGAGAGAAGAATTTACTGGCTTGCCAGTGTGGGATATTCGACATTCACAGAAGTCTACCATAAGTACTCCCTCCCATGAAGGTATTTCTGAGGGACCGGCAGAGATGTATATCTGGAGAAGTAATCTGGTTGATGTGGTGAATTATGGTGGTGGAGGTGCAAATGCATTTAAGCATGCTCCTGATGATAAAGATTTTGGAGATATGATTCGTATGGAGGAATGTGTTGGTTGTCGCGTATTACGTAATTATGGTTCATCACATCACTTTGGCTTCAATCGTAGAATTTCACCAAAACTTTCAGATAGTCCCGGTTCGACAGCGTTGTTAAATCTGTTAAATTGTAAACATTGTACAGCAACAGATTTTCATATCTTCGTTATGCCAGTTAAGGCAGGACATGAATATAGGGATTCTGTGGATGCTATGGTAGATTTGATGATAAGGATAGACGACTCTAGTAAAGCTAACGGCTGTACTGCTGAAGGTGTTGTGAGCAGAATTGAGAAGGGTCTGATAGTTAAGGAAAAATATTCACGATGAACAACGGATTAGCATATGGGATTTCTTATAACAACGGTGCAGGTAGTGGACTTGAGGGTGTTCAAAGTTCAGGTGTTGCAGTTACAGCTAAAATGGAAGAACATGAAGTAGTAGTAATACTGGATAGGATAGCTAATCGGTTTGCGTCCAAATTCAAATTTGGGTATCATGACGCTGATGATATGAAGCAACAGGCGAGACTGTTTGCTCTAGAGGCTCTGCCTCGTTACAGCAAAGATAAGGGGCCTCTAGAGAATTTCCTATCTGTTCATGTACGCAATCGTTTAATCAATTTTAAAAGAGATAATTATCATAGATTTCAGGCCCCTTGTATCCAATGCCCATTCTATGACCCTAATAATTTAAAGTCCACCAATCAGTGTGCCGAATTCATTGATAAGATGGAGTGTGATAAATGGCGTCAGTGGATACTGAGAAATGATAGTAAACGTAGTATAATGGCGCCTGCTACCAGTGAAAACACAGATTATCTATTTGTACATGAAGCTTCCGCAAAGACTAGCGTTTCTGATATTGTTGCTAATAAAGAGTTGCTGGAATACATCGATGAGAATTTGCCCGTAGAGCTACGTAGCGACTATTTACGATTAAAAGAGAACTTAGCGGTTTCTAAGCACCGTAAGAATAAGGTACGTGAGGCTGTGTTAAAGATTATCGAGGAGGCTGATGGTGGCCAAAACGAAGAATCTGACTAATGATGAAAGAGCGTTTATTAAGGATAACGCCAGCAAGATGACTGATACTGAGATTGCCAAAACACTTGGTCGCAATCCCATCACCGTTAAGAAAAATCGTGAGAGGCTGGGGATTAAGAAGGTTAGTGGGGGCAAGGTTATACAAATTGATGAAACCGATGACCAAACATCATTTGACCGCTTAAGCTCTGAAGAACAAAGTTTGATGATGGAGCACCAACTTCGTGCTTCTCCTCGCTATGAAGAACTACAACGGTTGTTTTCACCAGATGAACTAGAAACGTATGTAAGAAGGTGGTCTAGCTATACTGTACAATTTCGTGCTGATGTAATGGCTACTGAGGAAACTCAGATTGACCAATTGGTGCGGTATGAATTACTTATGGATGGCAACCTTAAAGACCGCCGTGGTGCTGAAGGGGACATAATACGACTAGAAGAAATAATCGCTGCTGAAGAAAGAGTCGGTCTAGATGCAGGACGCAACTTAGATAGAGTCTTTCAAATAGAAGCCCAGATAGCCGCTATGAGGGGCTCTCAGGGGCAACGTACTGGCGAGTACGTCAAACTACAAGAGAAACACGGTAAGATATTATTTGACCTTAAGGGTACTCGTGCCCAACGTATTAAGGATGTTGAGTCTGGTAAGCGTAATTTCATGGATTTTGTTAAATTGATGCAGGACCGTGATTATGAAGAGAGAGAAGCAAGGAACATGGAGTTGGCTAGGATAGCTGCCCAGAAGGCGTATGGAGAACTAGGAGACCATCATCCGTTCTTAGATGATACGTTTGATAGGCTCATTATCAATGAGGAAACCATAGGTTGGGAGGATAAAGATGAATAGTGCAGTAATTTTCGGTGCTGCTGGACAAGATGGTAGTTTTCTAACAGAACTGCTATTATCCAAGGGATATCAGGTAACGGCTGTCGTAAGACATTCTAGTAAGGATTATAAAACAAGATTGGCTGATATCGTTAATGATGACGTTACTAATCTAGATATTGTGATTGGTGATGTTACCGATAAAACCAGTGTTGAGGATATTATCAATTATACCCGTCCTGACGAATGTTACAATCTTGCTGCCCAAAGTCAGGTAGCTCTATCTTTTCAAATGCCCGAGTATACTTTTAATTCCATTTACAATGGCACTGTCAACATTCTGAATGCTCTAGTCAAATATAGTGCCCACACTAAGTATTATCAGGCTTCTAGTAGTGAAATGTTTGGTCTTGAGAAGGGTATTAAGACCACTTCGTCTAGAGCGGTTGCTGAGGATGGTGTATTAGAGTTTGTTGATATTGTTGATTATACACAAAACGAAGAGTGTCCATTTAAGCCTTGTTCACCTTATGGGGTGGCTAAAGTTGCCGCACACCATATCACTCAGGTATATCGTAACGCTCATGACCTTCATGCTAGTTGCGGTATCCTTTTTAACCACGAATCTGAGAGACGTGGCGAATTATTTGTAACCAAGAAGATTACTAAGTATCTTGGAAAGTATTTTCAAGGAGACTTCAATGATAACATGAGGCCAAATTTGGAACTAGGCAATTTAGATGCTAGTAGAGATTGGGGATACGCTGAAGAGTATGTTGAAGCTATGTGGCTTATGCTGCAACAGGACACTCCTGACGATTATGTAATTGCTACAGGTGAGACACACACTGTTAAAGACTTTGTCGAAGCTGCCTTCCGAAATGTTGGTGAGTTGAATTGGTCGGCTTATGTGGATATTTCTGATGAGTTAAAGAGGCCGGTCGAAGTGCCACGCCTTTGTGGTGATGCTAGTAAGGCTAAGGAAGTTTTAGGTTGGGTTCCGCGCGTAACTTTTCATGAACTTATACTTATTATGCTGAGACACGATGCCCCGCAAAAATTCCAAGAAAAAGAAGAAACTTAAAAAGAGAATTTCGCGTCATAGATATCCTAAACGTATACGTAAGACTTCTGTGCATAGAGATTTTTATAGTCCTGAATACAAAAGATGGCGTACAAACGTTTTTATTAGAGATGGGTATCAATGTAAGATGCCCGGCTGTAATTCAAAAAGACACGTTCAAGCACACCATATAGATACATGGGCAAATAATGCGTACACTAGGTTTTCTGTTGATAATGGTATTACTCTCTGTAGAGCTTGCCATGAGCGAATTCATAAAAAAGAATCTCATTTTGCTCCGCTGTTCAAAAAAGTCATAGCATATAGACTATTACATCGTCTTAGGATATTGTCTGATGGACCACAAACCAAAAGTAATAAGGGACACCCGAGAGAAGAACGGGTGGATGTTTAGTAAGACTGAAAGTATAAACGGTACTTTGATACAAACAATGAAGACTGGGGACTATACCCTAGAGGGATATGAGCATATCCTATGTATTGAGCGTAAACGTAGTGTTACAGAAATAGCAACCAATTTGACTACTAAGCGATTTGAAAATGAGATGCAGCGTATGCAGGCATTCAAACATAAGTATGTAGTCATTGAAGACACTATGGATAATTTCACTACTTTTCCAAAGAATGCTGATTTGCCCCCCAATGTCAAAAAGAGTATTAAAGTCAACGGCATATTTTTACTGCGTAAGCTATTTGAGCTACAGATAAAATATGGCTTCACACCATTATTCGTAGGAAAACATGGAAAGATGGTTGTGTTAAGCATTTTCAAAAGAATCATGGAGTTAGAATCACCACATGGCGAAACTGAAGAAGCTATACAGCCCGGACCAGATAACAGAGATTCTAGAGTACCAGCACCTCGGCTTGGGAGACGTTACACAATTAAAGACTAAAAACGTCTTTAAGGAACTGTCTAGAGACCCCTTCTATCGGGAACGCCCACATCTAGCTCTAATCAAGATTATGCGTGACCCGGAGTATCTTCACTTTGCAGCCAAAATACTGCTTGGTATAGAACTTCTTCCATTCCAGATTGCTATTCTCAAAGAACTCTGGATTCGTCCTTTCCCTATGCTCATCATGACTCGTGGTGGCGGAAAGTCATTTCTACTAGCTGTCTATGCGCTATTACGTGGCATCTTAGAACAAGGCTGTAAGATAGTTATTGTTGGTGCAGCGTTCAGACAGGCTAAAGTTATCTTTGAGTATATGCACGCCATTTATACTAATCACCTATTACTGCGTAATATCATTGGTGATGGTGTTGGTAAAGGACCAAAGACTGATGTAGACCGTTGTACTTTCTATATTGGTAAAAGTGTTGCTATAGCCATTCCGTTGGGTGACGGTACTAAGATTCGTGGTCTGCGTGCTAATTATATCCTTTCTGACGAATTTGCAAGCATCCCGCCCGAAATCTATGAAACAGTTATTGCTGGTTTTGCGTCTGTTGCAGCCGACCCAGTAAAAGCACACAAAGAGTATGTTAAGATTCAATTTTTAAAGTCGGTGGGTCAATGGACTGAAGAACAAGAAATACAATACAAAGGTCGTGTTGGAAACCAGTCGGTTTTATCCGGTACGGCTTGTTATGACTTTATGCATTTTGCGACGTACTGGAAGAGGTACAAGCAAATCGTTGAAACCCAAGGGGACGTTGGTCAACTAGAACAAATCCTAGATGGTCCTGTTCCTGAAAATTTCAACTGGCGTGACTATAGCATCATTAGAGTACCTGTCGATTATTTGCCGCCTAAGTTTATGGACGAGCGTAACATCGCTCGTGCTAAGGCAACTATGGACCACGGTATCTACCAAATGGAGTATGGTGCGGTTTTTGTTAAGGATAGCCATGGCTTCTTTAAGCGTAGTTTGATTGAATCGTGTATTGCTTCAGAAAAGAACAAGATTGTTGTAGCTGGTAACCCAGTGCAATACAGTTGTTCGTTGAAAGGTATTTCAAACAAGAAGTATATATATGGAATCGACCCTGCGTCTGAACGAGATAACTTAGGTCTAATTGTTTTGGAGATTCATGATAATCATAGACGAATAGTTTATGCATGGTCTATTAATAAGAAGAGACATAGGGATTTAGTAAAGTTGGGTCTTGTGGGTCAGCACGATTACTACGGATACTGTGCCAGAAAAACTCGTGATTTGATGAAAGTGTTTCCTTGTGAGGGAATCGCTATTGACGCTATGGGTGGAGGTATCGCTCTTGAGGAGGCACTTCATGACCTTGATGGTATGCAGAAGGGAGAACAACAGCTTTGGCCTCGCATTGACCCTGATAAAGAACAGGATACTGACGATTATGTTGGTAATCACATTTTAGAGATGTGTAACTTTTCTAAATCAGACTGGGTCAGCGAGGCAAATCATGGCTTGCGAATGGATATGCAAAACAAAACTATACTTTTCCCTGACTTTGACCCCATCACTCTTGAGCTTGCAGCTATTGATGATAATACTGTTAAGCGTGAACATGATACTTTGGAGGATTGTGTGTTTGAAATTGAGGAACTAAAGCAGGAATTGTCCATAATTATTCAGACTCGGACGAGTATTACAGGAAGGGAACATTGGGATACGCCGGAAATTAAGTTGGGTGGAGGAAAGAAGAAGAATATGTTGAAGGACCGCTATTCTGCTCTTGTGATGGCTAACATGTTGGCACGACAGATGTTCCTTGCTATTCCAGACCCAGAATATCGTCCTGTCGGCGGTATTGTTGCAGGAAATAAGAAACCCGTTGGAAATTTATATGCTAGCGGCCCAGCTTGGTTTACAGAAGCGGCATACAACAAAGGTTTCCAAAGTATTGACAATGTGGCCCGAAAATAGGGATATATGTGTATATTATTGTAATGGCATTACAATTCAATTAGGAGTAAGACCATGAGTAAACACGGCGATAGTAATAAGAAAGGTGGCTCAAAGGGGAAACCCTCACCGAAACCACGTCCCAAATAGTATCTAGAATAAGGGGTGACTGATGATTAGATACATTCTTGGTTTAGCGTTGGCGCTCTTTCTACTCACTTCTGTAAGTAGTGCTGGCGTCCTTATGTCAGATGAACGTACGGAACAATGGCGTCGTTTTATACCGAGGGTCGATGACCCCAAGGTACAAGCGGTGCTAGATGACCCTGCGTTAATCATTTATACAGATAATGAAATGCCAAGGGCATACCAAAAGTGGTCGGGTGGATTGAATGGTATTCATTCACCATACTATAATATCTCTGGTGGTGACTTTTTGCGTATCGGAAATGGTAATATAGAATTTCCATGGGGTAAACCCGTTGGTACACACGTTGTTCCTAGAGGACACGTCAAAGCCTTTAAGGCTGTGTATTTTCCTGAGAATGGTAGTGGTGGCCGTAAGCCCATGGTGTTGTTTAGGCTTGCTTTCAGAAACGATGACCGTCCAGGTTATTCGTGGCTATATCCAGTTGGTACTGTGTTCTTTGAGATTTTGACTCACAAGGATAGTCATGGTATAAGCAGAACATTTGAACTACGTGTTCGTGAGCGTGAACAAGACGGTTGGCGTACTGACGCTTTTCGTCCTTTTGCCACCTCAGAAAACATGGCTAATTATTTAAAGACTGTTTCTGAATGGCAGGAATATCGCAATGTAAGTGCAATGATTAATCATTTGGAAGATACAAGACCTATGCGTGTTGAGTCACGTCGTGACCGTCAACGTCATCGTGTAGCTTTTCGTGGTAAGGCAGGGATGGACTTTTTACCACAATTGGATAAAAATATTGTTGACCATATTCTAGAGACAAGAATTTTTGAATCATGTTCTGGTAGTGTTTGGAAGATAGATACGAATGGCAATGAGTGCTACGCACCTACTATTCGTCAAGGTGATGCGTATAATATCGTTCCACAGAAATATGAAGCGTGTTTTGTTGAAGTAAGTCGTGCTTCGTGCATGCAGTGTCATACTGACACAAACGTTCCTGTAAGAGAATTTGACCGACCACGAGATTGGTACGGTCGTATTCGTGGTTCTGACGGAATTTTGTCATTCCATCCTTTTGATAGAAGTAGTATTAGCGGAAATGGCGCGTCGCGCAGGATTCATTTGAACTCTAGGCTGACTAATGCCGGCTTGGTGGAAACATGGAATTCGAATAAACATAACCGTGGTGACTATCATCGATTGGATGGAGTACATTAATGGCCAATGAAAACAGTCCTATTCCAACCCATAAACCTAGTGACGAACCCATGTTTGTTACTTGGACCGATGGGGATACTGGCAGTCTAAACACGGCCCTGTCTCATATGGGGCAGGGTCGTGATATTAACGAACAACATCAACACGTTATAGCTAATCGTTCTAGTACTAGGTCTCTTCGGACTCTCAGTAACGATTTAACTATACGTGGTGATTTTCGTCGTAATGACCTAGAGGCTACACGCCCCGGTATGCGTGTGCCTAAAAAGCCAAAAGAAATCATTGCGACTTGTATGCAAGCATATGAGCGCGTTGGTTTAATCAAAAATATCATTGACCTGATGGCGGATTTTGCTTGTCAAGGTATTGAAATCACCCATCCTAATCCCGCTATCGAGAAGTTCTATAAGGCGTGGTTTAATAAGGTTAGTGGTAAGGATAGGTCTGAAAGATTTCTTAATCTTCTTTACCGTTCTGGTAATGTAATTGTAAGACGACAAACGGCTAAGTTACCTAAGAGTGCAGAAAAGCAGTTGAAACAATCAGCCGCTGCTCCAGATTTGAAGATAGAAAAAGAACGTATACCTTCTCGTGAGGTTCCTATTCGTTATATCTTTATGAATCCTATTAGCCTTGATGTTCTTGGTGATGATTTGGCACCGTTTGTTGGTGATATAAACTATGCTGTTAAACTTAGTACTAAGGTACGTGCTCAAATTAAGGACCAAGCTAAAGAGTTACAAGGTCTTTTAAATAGAATTCCACCTGAGATTATGAAGGCCCTTAATACTGACAAGGCGGTTCCTCTAGACCCAGAGAAAACTGTAGCCTATTACTACAAGAAAGACGATTGGGACGCATGGGCACGACCACTTATCTACGCCATCCTAGATGATATTATCCTCTTGGAGCATATGCGTCTAGCTGATTTGGCTGCTCTTGACGGCGTTATCTCTAACGTCCGTATCTGGAAATTGGGTAGTCTTGAACACAAGATTATGCCCACCCCCGCCGCTATCGCTAAATTAGGAGCAATCTTAGAGGGTGGTGTAGGTCAATCAATCGATTTGATTTGGGGTCCAGAACTTGAATATGAACAACACTTCCCTGAAGTTAGCAAGATTCTAGGTTCCGAAAAGTATGTATCGGTGATGGAAGCGCTCTTTCAAGGGTTGGGTGTTCCTCCAACATTAACTGGTACTGCTACGTCTGGTGGATTTACAAACAACTTTATTAGTCTTCGCACCCTACTAGAGAGATTAGAGTACGGTCGTGATAAGTTATCTGACTTTTGGAGTAAGGAGTTTGTTAGAGTTCAGAAGGCTATGGGTTTCAAGAAGCCTGCTACAGTTAAATTTAATCACATGACACTTACGGATGACATTGCTGAAAAAGCATTGTGGATTCAATTAGCAGATAGAAATATTATTAGTATAGAAACATTGTTGAATCGATTCGGTGAAAGTAGTGAGCTAGAACTTATTCGGATGTTACGTGAAGAGAAGCTTCGTAGTAAAGATAGACTACCTCCGCGTACTGGACCATATGAAGACCCACAACTTGATGATAAGCAAGAGGGAGAGATTGAGAAGATTAAAAAGAGTAGTGAGTTGGCCCCCAAACCTGTTGGAGGAAACCCTTCTAAGCCAAAGGATAGGGCTGGTAAGGGGCGTCCTAAGAATAGTAAGGATTCTAGCAAGCGTAAGACCAAAAAGACCACAATTCGTACATCTGCTTCTGAAGAAGATGCGGTGTTGATGTATCTGTGGACTAAGAATACCTTTGATGGCATTGATGGCATAATCAATCCTGCCTATCTCGCATTCGTCAATGCAACTAATTTACGGAGATTAACAAACGAGCAAAGTGCTATATTAGATGAATTGAAGTTTTCTATTATGTGTAACATAGAACCTTACTCCAATATTTCGGAAGATGATGTGCTCAAGTCACTTAAATCGCCGCTTCCAATACCTGACGGTGTAAAAAGTATATATAGCGACTGTTTGAAAAGTGCTAAAATGAGCATGCCCAATGTAACCGCTAACGATATCAGGCAAATAAGAACCCTTGCCTATAGTATATATCATACCAATGGGGGAGAGAATGATGGCTAAAGTCAAAATAGAGTTGGATGGCGCTAAAGCCAAAATAGTTGCGACTATTGAAGGAGATGACGGTGCTGCAAAGTCTTTCTCCGTTGATGATGCCAGTGTATACAGATATGAGACAACAGATTATGAAACTGGCAAACCTATTACTGTTGCATCTGCTCATTTAAGTAAATCTGAAGAGTTACCCAATGGTTTTCGTCGTACCACCATTTGGAATTATAACGTCGAAGTACCCAGAAAAGAAGATGCTGTCGCATCTGTAACTGAACATGTCTACATTACTTCTGGCGACGTAACTCAAGTCGAAGCAAAACTACCCAACCTTCCTGAACTGCACGCATTGGTGTTTGACAAGTCTGAGTTTAAGACAACAGAAGAAGCTAAGGCATGGGCCAAGAAGTATGGGTTTAAAGATTCTCTAGTAGCTAATAACACAGGCACACATCTTATACAAAAGAGTGCAGAGTTGTTTGATGCTAGAACTATATCCACAATTCCTGTAGGAGAGGGCGTTGGTGCCGTTGTGGGTAGGGTGAAAGTAGAAGAACCAGAGGCAAATTATATCGATGAAATCAGGGGTTTTGTGAACCAAGTCGGTACGGTTCGTACATAACTTCCTATTTTTCAGATTTTTCGTGTATACTTTTGTGAGTAAACAACATGCAAATATATAGATACGAACATAAGAACGGTTTAAAAGATATTATTCTGAAGAATAGTTCTCTTGCATATAGTCAACAATTGACACTTACGGATAACAATGAGACGGCGTTGAAGTTGGCTTTAGCTAATGCGTCATCGCTTGATGAGGCAAATGCAACCAATAAGGGCCAATTTGATTTATATTATTTGGATTCAATTTTAGCCTCTACTGGTTGGAATGATAATGATGACGTATTTGTGCCAGAAGAAATATGGGCAGCACGGACGACTCCCGAAGATAAACCACTAAACATTGAACACAATCAATCTGAAATTATTGGTCACATTACTGGCACTTATGTTATTGATAAAGATGGGCACGCTGTTGCAGAGGATACTGATATTCCTCAAGACTTTCACGTTGTAACTTCTGCTGTTATTTATAAGTGGTGGAGGGATAAAACAAAGCGTGATGAAATTGAAACTCTTATTGCCGAGGTGAAAGAAGGCGACTGGTTTGTTTCAATGGAGTGCTTGTTAGCCAATTTTGATTACGCTGTTATAACTCCAGAAGGTAAACACCACGTTGTGGCTCGTAGTGAAGACACAGCATTTTTAACAAAGCATTTAAGGGTGTATGGTGGAACCGGAAGTTATGATGGATGTAAAGTTGGTCGTGTGTTACGTGATTTTGTGTTTAGTGGAAAGGGCCTAGTTCGCAAACCCGCTAATCCTGACAGTGTTATATTCGCAAATATGAAGTCTTTCGACGCATCTAGCAAAGAAGACAGTTTTGTTATAACACAAAAAACGATGGAGGTAGACTCAATGGCCGATGAAGCCAATGTACAAAAGGTTGCTGAACTCCAATCGCAACTTTCTCAAGCGCAGAAAGATTATGATGGTGTTTTGGCTAGACTAGCTGAGCTAGATGCTGAAAAGGTTGAAGCCGACAAAAAGGCTTTAAACGATAGCATTAGCGAAAGAGATGCTGAGATTAAGACGTTGACTGAAGCTGGTGAAGCTGTTAAGGCTGAACTTGTTGAAGCTAACGAGAAAATCTCGAAGCATGATGAAAAACTTGCTGAAGCCAAGAAGCGTTCTGATGAAGCTGAAGAAAAGCTTGGTGAAATTCAAGTTAAGGCTCGCAATGATAGCCGTACGGCTCAGTTGCGTGCAGCAAACGTTGATATGGATGATAAAGAATTGACCGCAATGGTTGCAAGCCTCGATAAGCTTGACGACGACGCATTCGCTAAGGTCACTGCATTGGTTAAGATAACCAAGTCTGCTGTTAAGTCTGATGACGATTCTAGTACTACTAGTGATTCTGATGACGACAGTTCACAAGACGATGCTGATGTAAATGCTGACGCAACCGTTCTTGAAGACGCTCAGGCCGGTACAACTGATGTTGCTCTAGCAACCTCTTCTGATGGCGATAAGCTTGAAGAAGCACAGGCCAAATTGTCTAACTTTATTGACAATAATTATCTTACCAAAGACGATTCAGGCAAATAACAAAGGGAGAAATTCTAATGGCTCTGAAACCAGACCGCGTAGAACTAGCCACCGATGTTTCATTCTTCATGAATGAAGTAGCTGAGCGTGGTGGCATTGCTACTGTAAGCACAGTAGGCTCAGGTACAGCAATGGACCAAGCCGAAGCTTTAGTGGCTTACAATGCAACCCTCCCTTCTGGTCTGCAACCTGTGGGAATGTTGATGAACGATATGGTTAATATTGACCAAACACGTCAACATATCAATTTCCATCAGGATGAAATCCAGTTGGGTGGTAAAGTAACGCTCTTAACTAATGGTTGGGCTGTCACGAACATGATTGTGACAGGCGTAACTCCTGACCTTAATGATTTCGCTTATGTGGCAGAAAGTGGTCTTCTAACAGACGCACCACATGCATCCCCAGCTAATACTCCGCTTGTAGGCCAATGGCTTTCAACGGTTGATGAAGATGGTTATGCTAAGGTACGTATCAGTATTCCGTTGCCATGGTTGAACGCTGACCCAGGCGCGTAAACCAAGCTTAATTAACTAACAATAATGGGGGAGTGAAATAATGTCTAAAGAGTTGCTTAAAGCCACTCCTGAGATGAATGAAATTCTTCGCAGGTCTGGTTCAAATGACCGCCAAGAGTCCATTGCTGCTACCCGCGAGTTGGCTGTTGCTCTGCAAACGCCTCTTCGTTCAGGTATCGTAAGTGGTGATATTCTTGATGGTATCTTTGAGGTAGTCGTGTTGGAACCAGGCACAGCGCCTGAATTCCCTCTCGATTTCCTTTCTCCTGGTACAGAACGTGACTTTGTTGCGTACACTGTTCCTAATCACGGCTATATTCCAGAACGACATGTGGAAGGCGATTACGTTATGGTTCCGACCTACGAAATTGCAGCCGCTATCGACTGGCTTCTGCGTTATGCTCGTGACGCCCGCTGGGACGTTGTGGGTCGCGCTATGCAGGTTCTTCGCGCTTCATTCGTGAAGAAGCTCAACGACGACGGATGGCACACAATCCTGTCAGCCGGTGTTGACCGTAACATCGTGGTTTTCGATTCAGATGCTAACGCTGGTCAGTTTACCAAGCGCTTGGTTTCTCTGATGAAGACAATCATGCGTCGTAATGGTGGTGGTAACAGTACCAGCGCCAACCGTGGAATGTTGACAGACATGTATCTGTCACCAGAGGGTATTGAAGATATCCGTAACTGGGGCGTTGACCAAGTGGATGAAATCACACGTCGTGAAATCTTCACTAATGAAGGCGCAGTTTCACGTATCTTCCGTGTCAACCTTAGAGACCTTGATGAACTTGGTGAAGGCCAAGAGTATCAAGATTTCTATACCAACACTCTAAGCGGCTCACTTGGGTCAGCAGACGTAGAGTTGGTGGTTGGTCTTGACCTGCGTACTAATGACAGCTTCTACATGCCTGTGCGTGCCGAAGTTGAAATCTTTGAAGATGACAATCTTCATCGCCAACGTCGCGCCGGTCTGTATGCATTCGGGGAACAGGGTTTTGGAGTTCTTGATAACCGCCGTGTTATTCTAGGCTCGTTCTAAGCCCCCCCAACAATGGGTTTTTAAATGGGGAGTTCTCAAAAGTTGGGGGCTCCCCATTTTTACTTTATAAGGGGAAATTCATGGCAGAGATTGCTACATCAGGAACCTTTGTCACCATTGTCCGTCATTTAATCAATGATGTTGTGATTCCCTATACATTTAGTGATAACCGTGTTAGGGAATCAATAGCCGTTGCTGGTCAGTTAGTGTTACATGAACTTACATTTGATAATACATATACTATTACCATTTCCACTAAGGATATAACACCCGACCCATTTACTGGTCCTGACAATAACTTTATTAATTTGGTATCTCTAAAAACAGCATGTCTTATAGATAAGGGCGTGTTTCGTACTGCAATTGGACAAAACGTCAAAATTAAGATTGGTAGTAATGAGATTGATGCTCGTGGCTCATTAGCTGGACAAGAGAAATTGTTATCACTTGGTAATTGTGGTGCATATGAACAAGCAAAATTAGAATATATGGCTGGTGGTGCTCACGTTGCTGGAGAAGCCATTATTGGGCCCATCCTATCGTTTACTGATACGCCAGCAAATAGAGATAGAGCACACTTTTCATAAGGGTAAATAAATGGCAAACGACGTAATTCACAGACCGATTACTACGGCTAATTATAACAAGGGTGCCGCAGTAGTACATCCAGGCTCTCCATTCGGGTCTACTGCTAGTGGTGTGGTTTTAGTAAAAAATGAACCTCATGCTAGAACATTAGACTTTTTGGACCATACTGCTTCTGGAGCTATTGCAACTAAATTTACTAGTAGATTTGATGACCCCACCTATTACACAGCATAGGTATAAATTATGTCAGATGTAATACATAGACCAAGAGGCACGGAGGATTTCCAACGTGGCACTATACGTGTTCACCCCGGAAACCCCCTGAATCCTCGTTCTGACAACACATTTCTACGTGCTAATAGTGAGCACAGTATTCTACGTGACCATGTGGATTCTGCTGCATCTGGTCATATGAGAGCAAAGTATACTAATAGGTTTGACGATTCAACTTATTATGGTCTTGCCTCAGTACCTCTTAGTGTGGCCAATATTGCATTTTGGATAGGTGCAGACAAAAATATTATATTTGATGAAAGCGATGTTGTTACAGATTGGGACGCTAGGTTTCCTGTTGAATATGAAGGTACTCAAGCTGGCACTCCTGACTATCTTGCTACTGGTTTAGGTGGTAGACCAACAGTTGATTTTGGTGTCGCTTTTGATACTTTTGAATATGTAGTACCAGTAGGTCAACCGGAAGGTTTTATTACTGGTAACCAGTTTACTGTTTTTCATGTGGTTAGTCAAGCGTCTGGAGATGTGACACTTGATGTACCTTGGGCCATAAGGGTTGGTACAGATACTCCTGCTCAATCGATTTATTTTCAAATGTCAAGTGTTGCGATTAGAATAAGTATTCATGGAGTTAATCATAATCTTCATACTGCTGCTACTAATATAGAAATGTTTGGTGATAGAATACATGTACTTAGATTTGATAACACAGACTTGCAAGGTTGGTTTAGTGGTCAAGCATATGCGTTTTCTCCTGGAACAATAGTGACTCCCCATATACCTAGTGGCACAATTCACATTGGTAGTAGAGTAGATGACAGTCAAAATTTTGACGACAATCTTTCTGAAGTACTTATGTATAACCGCAATCTTACTGATGCTGAAATAAATAAAATTGCTAACGATATGGCATCCCGATGGAACCTTAGCTGGGCAAATATCTAATGGTAGCACCTTTCGATATACCTGATGCTCTTATTCAAATGTTTCAAGACGGTGTTGATGCGATGATTGATGGGGGTGGTAAGAACTGTAGGGTTCGTTATCCATCTAAGATTGAAGATTGTCCTAACTGTGTATTTGACCCCATTGGAAATAAATCGTCAAATAGATATCAGGCAGGAGGCCCTGCCCCTTTTCCTAATGGTGGTGTTTGTCCTGGATGTATGGGTACAGGTAAGCGTGAAACAGAAGTCTTTGAAACCATTAAGATGATTGTTGAATGGAATCCTAAAGATGTAAAGAATTTCAGTATTCATGTAGACCAACCAGACGGGGTAGTTAAAACCACAACGTATGCTCGATACACTGATGAACTAGAACGTGCTGTTGAGATTATTATTGATTTTGACAAATCGGGTATTCGTCCCTATAAGTGTAGGCGTTTACGAGAGCCCCAACTTGATGGATTGCAGGAGTCTAGGTACGTTATTACCTTTTGGCAGAGGGCAGGTTAATGACTGAAACCAGTATCGATGCTAAGATTAAAATAAAATTTAATATCGCTGAATTGAAGAATGCGGTTGCCAAACAGTTTTTTAAGATTGTTAATAGGGCTTTTAGACGTAGTATTAGTGATATAAAAATTGAGGTAGCAGCAGAACTTATTCGTGCTGTTCGCAATAGTCCTGAGTTTAAAGCATTGGTGGGTGGTAGCCGTGCTCCCGCAACAGATTTTGAAGCACAATTTGGTACTGGTGATATACCAGCAGCGATGAATGAGATGGTAGATGAACTGGCAAATCAAGTAGACGCGAGATTTGATATCGCCCTCTCTGGTCAAGGTAAAATTACGGGGGGAATTATACTTCGACTTATTGAGGGTGATTTTGAAAAAGCAGCTAATGTTACTGGTGGAACCTATGTATCCAAACCCTCTAGTTCAATTATACCGTGGCTAAGGTGGATATTAACCGCTGGTAATACTACGATTGATAACTTTGGTATTTTGTTTGATTTGACTCCTAGACAGACGCATGCATCACGAACTGGTCGTGCTATTATGGTATCCTTAAACACTATAGGTGGTCAACAATTAAGTCATTGGACAGTTCCCCCAATGTTTCAAGGTGATGATATTAATAGTAATTTTATCACAAGGGCATTAACACAACCAAGGGTTATTCGTAAAATAGAACAGATTATTCAAAACAACGTAAACAGGCAACTCTAATGGCCTTAACATCACTTAAAGGTACTAATGCTTTTGGTGACTATCAGTTTTCTGAACAGATAGAAGCCAATGTAATGTCATATCTTGATTGGGGCTTATTGACAATTGGTGGATATTTCAATATATCTATTCCAGCTTCAGGTGCTTATGGTGGAGACCAAAGTCGCCTTAGAATGGCCGTTGACCCTAATTATACAAACGGACAGGTTTGGGAGAGTTTTAGGTCTAATTGGGTTTGGGAAAGTGGTGTTAATATTAAAGGTGCGTGGTCAGAACAACCGCTTCAAGCATCAGGTGTTACAGTAAACAGCACCTTTCATCATAAAAGTGTCGTTGGAGCATTCTCGCACACACTTAATTTTCCAAACGGTAGAGTTGTATTTAACACTGCTATTGCTACTAGTAGTACAGTTCAGACTACATTTAGCTATCGGTGGACGTTAATACGGTCAACTCATAGTCAAGAATTTCGTCAATTGATGTTTGGTTCTATGCGAGTAGATGACGATAATTTTCTACAAACAGGGTCAGGAAATTGGAGCCAACATCCTAGTACTAGAGTTCAGATGCCCGCCGTATTTGTTGAAGTTATGGGGAATAGGGAGTTTACTGGTTTACAGCTTGGGGGTGGGCAAATTATAACCCAAGATGTGGTATTCCATATATTTTGTGAGAATAAATGGGATAGAGATAAATTAGTGGACATTATAGCTAATCAGAATAGAACCGCAATACACCTGTTTGACCTTAAGGGTATCGCGGACGCAAGCCGTTTTCCGCTGGATGCTTTAGGCTCTATTTCTAGTGGGGCTTTGACTTATCCAGATTTAATAACTGATTATTTGTGGAGAAAAGCTTTTATTATTGATGCTAACGTACAAAATGTGGTTTCTACTCTACCTTTACATCGTGGCCAAGTCCGTTGGTCACTTGAAGTTGACATGCCAGATATCTAATAATGGGTGTATATAGGGTTATACGCCCTAATTAAAAATATGGATAGTTCCTCTGGAGGCACGAAATGGCAAATAATAGAATTTTCTATGCTGTACAACAAGTAGGTATGTCCCCTCTAGGGACTGCCGCTTATCGAGTATTGCATGGTGTTCAATCTGTAGGTATTAATACTACCTTTAATCTTGAGCAAGTTTTTGAGCTTGGTCAATTATCATTGTATGAAAATATTGAAAATATACCAGATATAGAAGTTACTATAGAGAAAGTTCTTGATGGACATATCCCAGCATATCTTCTTGCGACATCAGGCGCCGCAGGCACCAGTTTAACTGGTAGGTCTGCTTTTCAACCGAATGTTGCCCTATCTATCTTTAGTGATACTTGGAATGCTGCTTCTGGTGATGCAATCCGAGAAGTAGAAATGTCTGGTATGTTTGTGTCATCACTTTCTTATACTTTTCCAATTGAGGGCAACTCAACTGAATCAGTGACGCTCGTTGGTAATAACAAACGATGGTTGGATGGCGGTGCTATTAACTTTCATGGTAAGATTACAAATGCCCCTGATGATGCACCCTTGGCTGCCTTAGGCGTTCAACGTCGTGAAAATGTCAATATGACAAACACCGGAACCGACCTAGATACTAGTGGTGGTTCATTATGGCCAACAGATATTCCGGGTATTAGCAGTAGTGGTACAAATAATAAAATTGGCGATGTTTTTGGGGCACATATTCAAACCGTTACTGTATCGACCGACTTGGGTCGTGAAGACCTGTTTGAATTGGGTCGTAGAGGCCCCTATTTTAAATTTGTGAATTTTCCGGTAGAAGTTACTACTGCGATTGAATTAACTTCACTTGAAGGCGATTTGGTTGATGCGTTAGAACAGCAAGCTTTTAATGTACTTGACGAAAGAATTCGTGTTACTACGGATTCTGGATTGACCCTTAACCTTAAGTCTAAGAATAAATTACAGAGCATTACTCACTCTGGTGGTGATGCTGGTGGTGGAAACGTAACAACTACGTTTAACTATTCAAACTTCAATGACTTGCACGTTACTCATACAGGACATGCTTCTGCTTAAGTTTGTGCTTCGCAAACCCCGGCAGTTAGTAGCTGTCGGGGTTTTTTTTAGGACTAATGATGGATATAAAAGAAAGAGAACTTATATTGCATCGGATTTGTTTGGGCTATTTTATACATACGTTTTATATTGATGGTGAGGACATTATCCTTAAAATTGGGACACCAACTTTAGAACAAGTACATATATCCGACCACATTTATGATGAGACGTTTAAAGATGCTGTAAAGAAAGGTGTTTATGTTGAAGAAGAACTACAGTGTCTTTTAGATGATATGATGATTTGGTTGCCATCAGACCAAGTGCAGTTATCTGAACTTGAACAGAATATAGAGAAATTGAAGATAGGTTTGTTTCAAATGCATTTTCGAGCAAACAATAAAATAGCAATTAGAAAAAGCTTAGAGCTTACTCAAGATACTGTTATTGACCTATTAAACAGAAAGCACGCATTAGATATGTATAGTGCTGAAGCTTTGGCTAGATTTAAAAAAAATTCATATTTATCATCTTGTGGAATTATAGATTTGGAAGGCAATAAGTATATTGACCCAAATAGTATGTGGGATACAGATACTCCGCTTATAGATGAAGTTATGAAAGTTCGTACTAAACTTATGTGTACTGAAACTATATTAAGACAGATAGCAAGAACTGAACCGTGGAGAAGTATTTGGTCAGCGGGCAGAAAAAGTGGTTCGTTGTTTGATATACCGGCAATATCTTTATCGCTTGAACAACAACTTTTACTTACTTGGTCAACCGTTTATGATAATGTTCATGAAAGTATGGACACCCCACCAGAAGAAGTTATTGAAGATGATGATACTTTAGATGGTTGGTTTTTGTTGCAACATAAGAAGAGGATTAAAGACAAAGAAAAAAGACTATTAGAACCTGACGGTGATTCGAAAGCATTTCAAGCACAAGAAGTATATGTCATGACAGATACTCCTGAAGATGCTTTGAAAGTATACAATCTTAATGATGCTAAAAATAAAGCAATTGTTAGACAAAGAATGTTGGCATTAAGAAAATCAAATGTCATAAAAGAACAAGATATGCCTGATAAACAACTACAGTTGAAAATGTTAGCAAATCAAGCATATGTGGAAAATATGAAAAGGAAATAATAATATGGACGATACTCATGTCAATAAAATGCATAATCATAATCGTAATCTATCAGAATTTAATAAAGAAAGATTTCTAGATGTATCTAAAAACCAACTTCATACTCAAATAAAAAAGAAATTAGAAACATCATTTATTGGTGCTCTTAGTCAAGTAGAAATGAATTTTGGTGATTTATGGGGTCATGGATTATCAGAGGATGAACTTACATCTGAACAATTAGTGTATCGTGAATTATGGGATATTTGTCGTAGTGCTATTTTGGATAATGGTAATAACCAAGTGCGTGCTATACAGAATGAGTTAAAGCAATATACAGTTCATTGGGATAGATATAAATTAAATCTACCCACCAAACCTTTGGGGAAAGATTAGGAGGAAATCATGGAAAAAAAGAAAGAAGTATTTACTGTTATAGTAAAGGATAAGGAAATTGAATTGGCTGTTGTTCGTCCAACACAAAAACAAAAACAACAATCACAACGTCAGTTTAATCTGGGTTTTGTAGAAGCTGTCGAAAATGGGGCACCTCTACGAGCCAAGATTGATAATATCATGAGAGACCAAGGTATCTATGATGAGGATACAGAGAAAGAACGCACCAAACTAATCCATAAGATTAGCAGAGGAGAGCGTACTTTAAAAGAAGGTGGCAAGCTTTTGTCAGAGGGGCGCGAATTAGCTCTTAGTCTTCGTGGATTACGTGCTGAATTAACATCACTTACCATGGCGCGTACTGTTCTTGATGGTCAAACTGCTGAGGCTCAAGCTGAAGGGCGTAGATTAGATTATCTTATATCCTCGTGTCTTGTTTACAATGATGGTGGAAAGCCTTATTTTGAAGACCTGGAAGACTATATCAACCGTGCTGATGATAGTGATGTTGCTTCAGAGGGCGCACGTAGGTTGGCACTGATGTTATATGGTCTTGATGAAGATTTTGAAAAATCATTGCCAGAAAACTCATTTTTGCTTGATTATGGTTTTGTAAATGAAAAGCTTCGTTTGATTAATAAGAAGGGTCAGATGGTTGATGTTGCAGGTAAACTTATTAATGAAGAAGGCCGATTTATTGATGAAAAAGGTGATTTTGTTAATACTGACGGTTTACCTGTTACAGAAGAAGGTGACCCTATTGTAGACTTTAAACCTTTTATTGATGACGAAACTGGTAATGAAGTCAAATTAGATACTGATGAACCACCAGCCGTAGAAGAAGAACGAGAAGTAGCTGAATCAGCAAGTGCTGAATAAATGGACAGTGGCGCAAGCCGGTACATTCTAGATGTCTTTATCTGTTTGTGTATCGGTATGTAGCCACTTTTTTTATGGGGTAAGGTATGGCTGAGAAGTTTAAAATTCAAGCCGAACTAGAATTAGTTGGCGTTAAAGGTGTAGAAAAAGTACGCAAGCAAATTGTTGATGGTCTCACCAAGCGTGGTGTCACTATCAATAAGGTTAGCATTGGTACTAAAGCTATTACCAATCTTCGCGCCGATATTCAAAAAACTTTGGTAAGGAAACCCATCGTTCTTACCAATATTAGTGTTCATAGACGTGCAACTCGCAGCTTTGCCGCCCAAATTAACGGTGCATTAGCAACTAGTCGTGGTCTTATTAAAATTCAAAGACTTAGACCATCCCCAAAAGCAATGTCTGGTCTTATTAACAGTATTAATCTCAATCTTAAGAAGCGCGCATTAACTTTGGGTAAATTGAAAGTTGGCCGAGCATCTTTGAATAGTATACGTAAACAAATACAGGATTTTATGAATAAAAATCCTATTACTATTAAACTTAAGCTCTCTACCATATCGTCTGCTGTTGGTACTCGTAAAGCTAGCCGTGCTATTGGTGGTTTAAATTCACAAATACAGCGTGGAGGTGAACTTACTAGAGAATTTGGTGAACAAGCAGGTTTAACATTTAGGCGATTTTTGGCGTATACTACAACTACAAGAATTTTCTTTGCTCTTGCCTCTGCCATTCGTGAAGGTTTTAATGCGTTTGTCCAGTTCGACCGTGAACTTGTTCGTATTCAACAAATTACTAGGGGCACTGATGCGTCTATAGCAGCAATTAATAAACAAGTTCGTAATTTGGCTGCAAGTTTAGGCGTTTCTTCACAAGCCCTTGTTACTGCTAATAGAACATTGTTACAGGCTGGTGTAGCAGCTAGAGATATCGCACAATTATTACCTACTTTGGCACAAACTGAACTTGCCCCTACGTTTGATGATATCGCATCAACCACAGAGGGATTGATTGCTGTCATGAGTCAGTTTAATTTAACTGGTACTGAATCAGCTAGCGTGTTGAACTCTATTAATGCTGTTGCTGCTAATTTTGCTGTTGAGTCCAAAGACTTACTAAACGCTTTCCGTCGTGCTGGTGGTGCTTTCGTAGCTGCTAGCGGCGATATTGATGATAGTACACAATCGGTGAGAGAGTTTTTGGCACTGTTCACATCTGTTCGTGCTACTACTCGTGAAACTGCTGAATCTATTGCTACTGGTTTAAGAACTATTTTCACTCGTATTCAACGTTCTCGCACATTAGACTTGCTACAAGAATTTAATATTAACCTTCGTGATGTTGAAGGTAATTTTATCGGCCCTCTTAAAGCTGTTCGTGAATTGAACGCGGCGTTTGGTGGCATCACAGGTAGTACAGATAGATTTCGTGTTATTGAAGAAATTGGTGGTTTTAGACAGGTATCAAAACTAATTCCACTGATTACACAATTTTCTGTGGCTCAAGAAGCATTGGCTGTTGCCACATTTGGTACAACGTCGTTACAATCTGACCAAATTACAGCTCAAAAAGCTTTAGAAGTTCAATTTACCAAACTTCGTGAATCATTCAATAAAGCATTTGAAGAATTAATTAAATCAGATGGTGTTAGTAAGTCTATAGATTTGATTATTACATTAACAGATAAATTAATAGGACTTATTAGTGTTCTTGAAAGAGTTGCTCCTGCTATTGCTCTAGCTTTTGCACCTAGATTAGCTCGTGGCGCTCTTGCTTTAGGTGCTAGTTTCGGTGGAGGGTTATTAGGTGGTGCTGGCGGCGGTGCTGCTGCGAGACTTGCTCAAAAAAGAGAAACAAGGGCTAGGTTTAATACTGGTGCTCTTGGTACTCGCGGGTCTGGTGTTGGAACTGAAAGAGATTTTAGAAATCGTAGAGTCAGAGGTTTTGGCCCTAGAGCTACGCGAGCACAAAGATTTGGTGCTGGTCTTGCTAGAAATAGAGGCGGGATTGCTGCTGGTGCTTTGATTGGTGGAACGTTATTGGCTAGTCAAGTGTTTCAAACAAGTGGTGATACTAGTTCTGCTGGTATTCAAGAGGATAGTAAAAATAGAAAAATACAAGGAACTTTAGGTGGTGCTGTAGGTGGAGGATTTGTTGGTGCTCAACTTGGTGGTCCTGGCGGTGCGGCGGTTGGTGCTGCTATTGGTGGAATCATAGCTTTTGCAGTAACTACTAAAAATATAGCTAAAGATTTAGAAGAAGCTAAAATTGGAGAAGCTATTGATACTGCTCGCACGGCTTTTAATAGTATAGCTGAGAGGTTAGATGGCATAGTTGACCCACAAGAAAGACGTGCGATATTACAGGACTTAACTCCAGGAACTTTAGGTGCTGCCGCAGCACAAGTTGAAAGAACTGTTCGTGGTCCTGATGGGCCAGCACCGGCAGCAAGTGACGAAGATGGTTCAATACGAAATGTTGTAGCCAAGTCTGTAGGTGCAGCGGTAGGTTTAGTTTTCGGTGGTGTTGCTGGTGCTCAGGTGGGCGCTAAAGTGGGCGGTAAGATTGATGATATTACTACTCCATCTAATATTGAAAATGTTGCCGACACCCTTGGCTTAAGTAGTAGAGTAAAGGGCGCAAGGGAAAAAGAAGTAGCTGATGAATTTGGTTTTTTTGAAAATATAGGACTTGGGTTAGGAATTGAGCGCGAAAATGAACAACAAAGAACAGAGGCCGCACTTCGTCGTGCTGATATTAAAACAGTAAAAGACCCCGCTCTACAAGAATTAAATCGACAAACATTACAAACATCATTACAGCGTGGTGATATTACTTCGGAAGATTTAGATAGGGTAAGTACACAAAAGTTTGATTCTACTGGTGTTGTTATTGAAGGTAATAGTCCTCAAGCACAAATTAATCGTAAAGCACTATCATCAGTTGATATTTTTGCAAAATTAGAAGTGCAGCAAGAACAGTATTCAGATTCATTAAAAAATACTGTGGAAGCGGCCCGACATTTTGTTGAGGCACAAGAACAGTCTATAAATAGTTTTGCACAACTAGATACAACACTAGAACAATTTAATAATCGAGCAATTGATGTTGGTTTAGCGATGGATAGAATTTCTAATGCTAGCCAAATTGTTGGTAACTTGAGAACACCTGGGAGTGAAGTAAATAATCTTACGGATTTATTGAGTCAGGGCGATAGAAACTTTGTTCAGTCCACTCCCGAAGTACGTGCGGCACAAGAATTTGCTGGGGGCCTAGTTGGTGCTGGTGGAAAAGAATTAGTACAACGCGGACAACAAGAAAATATAGGTGATGCTCGTACCGCTCTGCTTAATTCTATTACTGATACCATAGTGAGTGGAGATTTTGAAGCCTCTGGGGCCGAAACACGTTCATCTGATTTGATTGATGTTATTGTCGGCGATTTAGGAGATGCATTGGGACCGGATGTGGCTCCCTTATTTATATCAGAAGTAAACGCTGCCTTAGAAAGTATGGGCGACGGTCTAGAGTCTCAACTTCGGTCTTCTATAGCGTCTGGTGGTTTAATTGATTTTATTAATAAAACAATTACTAATCCTACTAATGAATTCTTACAAGCAATAGGTAAGGTATTAGAACAAAACTCAGCTTTTGTGCTTTCAACTGCTGGTCAAATCGCACAAACTCGTGGACAAAATAGGGGCTTACAAACTCAGATATCCGGTGCAGAAAATAAAGCACAAGATTTTGCCGTAGATTCAGCACGTCGTCGTGGTATTCCTATCAGGGGCGATGATGGCGCTAGCAAGGGTGTGCGTGGAGTTCGGCGTTCGATTCGTGATTTTAGAGATAAGCAGGTTGCGCTAAGGGGTGCAACTAGTTCTTTAGATGTGGGTAGCAATGTTAGGGGTGCTGATTTGGAGGACTCTTCTATACTTGGTGACCAAATTCGTGCAAGTCGAGAGAGAGAAAGAGATTTGGCTAGACGAAGGGGACTTGTTTCATCTGGTCAAGCTGAAGTGGAAGGGGAAGACCCTTTAGAGGGTCAGGCTGCAACAGATAGGGCTAGTAGCCTCGCTTTCCAACAAGCTGCCACTAAAACAGAGACACAAGCCCTCATTGAATCTTTGAAAGCTTTGGGAGACGTACAAGGTATTGTACAAGCTACCACAAACGCTATTACAGATGCAGAAAAGAAACGCACAGACCAATCCAAAAAAGCACTAGATGTATTAAACCAAGGTTTTGAGCAACAGGCACAGGTTGCTCGTGGAGCACAGGCACTTAAAAGCCTTCGTGCATCTGGCGCTATAGATGATAAAGGTAATGTTACCGAAGAGGGTCAGGAACAAATACGTCAATCATTAATTAATGACCCAACTAAAACAGTAGGTATCCTACAAGATATTAATGCTGCTTTGAGTGCTGCGGGCAATCAAGATGTTGGTGGATTCTTAGGTACTACTGGTGAATTAACTGGTAAAGAATTACAAACCAGATTTGGTGCTGCCGTTGGTGGTAATTTGGGTAAGGACCAAGACCTACGTAATGAAGTGACACAATTAGAACAAACACGAATTGATGCGTTCGCCGTTGCTGCCGACGCATTTAAAATACAACAAATAATTAATAAAGAATTTGCAGCACAATTAGGTTTAGATTTATTGAAGAATCAAGATGAATTTTTTAATAGATTACAGGGATTCTTACCAACAGCACAAGGACAAACACCAGCAGCGGCGCCAGCGACTGAATTTGATGCAGGTGCTTTTGTTGGTCTTACTGCTGAACAAAGTGAACTATTTGCCAGTACTGCCGGCGCGCTTGCAGAAGCCCTGTCATCTATACCAGAATCTATAACACTAACTATGGCACCGATTTCTATTGCTTTTACTGGCTTAGAAGGTTTAGGAAATCTAACCGGTGCTATTAGAGAAACTGTAGCTCAAGACATTCTAGATAAGCTTAAAAATGACCCTAATTTTGCACAATCTGTTAAGGATGTTTTAGGAGGAACTTAATGGCCACAATTATTAAAGATAGGATAGGCGATAGCGTAAATGCAAATTTTGCTGATTTACGCGCTTGGTGGTTGGCTCGTAATGGTAATTTGGTTGCATCAGGTGTGAGGATTATTGCTGAACTAGAGCCTCAAGGGTGGCATAGTACGAACAACAAGATACTACTGATGACTCAAGCAAAGGGTAATACTGATAGTGATAATTACTATACAATACGCGCACTTCCTGGTCATGAGTTTTTAGGAAATTTTCACGATATAGACAACGTTCCATGGCTTTCATCATTTCAATTTGCGGGTTTCGAGGGGTGCCCCGCCCATACACGTTTAGAGCATTTTGTTATTCGTCATTCTGGTGGACAATTTGCAGATGATGCCGTAATGGCTATGGGTGTGGAGGGTTCTGGGGTTGTTATAGATTCATTAGGATTTTGGCAAATACGGACATCACAGGCTGTTCCTAATTCAAGCACGTTCGCGGCCATAGCTGTAAGTGTAGGTTCTGGTGCTACTATTAAAAATTGTTTTATTAATACTGTTAATTGTACTGCTCTAAGCAATAGTGCTGATGAGTGTCAAGCCCACGCTTTTGGCATGATAATGCAAACACAGGGCGGCATTAAAGCTTATAACAATACTATTGGAAATATTACCGCACATAATTTACGAGTTCCTGATAAAGATGAAGATATAGCAACAGCAAGTGCTTATGGTCTTCAATTTAGAAATTCGTCAGGTAATTTTATTAAAAATAATTATGTATATAGTGTAAGTCAAGTTGATTCAGACCCAGACCATGAAGGAGAAGCATTAGATTATAGTCTAACATTTGCTGGTGACAACGGAACTATATTTGCACATAATTTTGGTGAAGATAGTAGTGCTGTTGGTGCTGCTGTTTTAGATTTTGTTTTAGATTCATCGGGCAATAGGGGTGGTTTTGCGGGTTCTGCTGTTGTTCAAGATGAGGGTGCTGCTCAGGGAAATTGTCACTTAGTGGGTGGAATCATATTAGAAACGTCGGGTGTTCCATTTGAACATCTTAAGGGTCATACTAGAGATATAGATGGTACTCTTCGAGGCACCATAACGGGTGGTGCTTATGACCCATTTCCTTTTAGTGTGGGTGCTGACCAATCTCCTAGTGGTTTAGATATTTATGTTCAAGAAGGTGTGCCCTTATATGTAAGAGGCACCCAAACTATTCCTGCCAATAGTGGTATCGATTTATTTATGCCTGTTGCTAACCAAGCATCCAATAGATTTATAGATATATTTAATCGCGGTGATGTAGAAGGTAATTATACGGAAATAGCTGGTAATTGGGCTATATCTAACAGCATACTATATAATGCAAGTTTAGATGGTGGTGATATAATACAACTTAATTATAATGACCCCTTAAAATATAATGATGTTACAGTAACATATGAATTAATGAAAGACTATGCTGGTAGTCATGTTCAAGTTCTTTTTCCTAAATTTTGGAATGTTGGTACTGATATTAGAATTGGTATTTACAAAACTTTTAAACATATTATTATTCAACAGCATCAAGATGGTGTAGGTATAAAATCTGAACTTTTTACAACATCAGCACTACCCTTTCCTAGTAATCTCAAGGGTGCAAAGGCGGTGGTTAGGTCTGAAATTGTTGGTAGTGCCATAAGTGTATATTTAAATGATGAATTTGTTGGTGTCCAAAAACTAATAGGAAGTGGATTAAATAGGGGTCAGCCAGCTTTTGCGCCCCTATCAAGTCATACTGAACCAGTAGTAGGTATAACAAGCCTTCAGATTGGCACCCCGCAAATGCCCCTGACACTACAGGGTAGCCAAAACCCTTCAGGGTTCTTAAATCTTTACTTATCTAGCAAATTAACCGCCAATAGTATTGATGATGGTTTCCAATTCTATTTTGAAGATTTTAATACTGAAATACCAAATCAAATCTTAAACTTAGCATTTTGGATAACTACTGAATCTGGAGTGATTCTTGATGGTGCTGATGTTGATGGTTGGTTAACTAAGTTTCCTTTACCTTCAATTAGTGGCACTACTTTAGTAGACCCTAGTGAACGTCCCGTGTATAGTGCTACCGGGTTTCCTACTGGTCCACCTGCGGGAACTAAGTCTAGACTGACATATGATGGTGTGAACGATACTATGAGATGGGTTTCTCCGGTAGGTGGCATTATTACTGGTAGTGGATATACTATTTTTAGTGCGTTGACTATACCGTCTGGTGATGCAAGTTTGGATGTTTATTTTTCAGCAAATACACATAATTCAACAAATGGCATATTCTTACAAATGCATCAAACATCAGCTAGACAGAATATTGATGGAGTAAATACTAATGTTCATGCTGGTGTTGATGCAGGTAATTTCAAAGGTACAAATATTCACGTACAGAGATTTAATGGTATAGTCTTTGATGGTTGGGTTAGCGGCAGTGGATATAACCAAAATACTGATACATTAAGTTCTGGTCCTATACCTAGTGGTGATATATTTATAGGTTGTCGTCCTGATGGGGGTGGGGTATGGGACAGTGATTTGTCTGAAATTATTATTTACAACAGGGTTTTGCCAAATGCAGAAATCAATACAGTGGCTAATTATATGGCTGATAAGTGGACTCTGGGTTGGGAGGACTTACCCTAATGGGAGTACCTCTTATTTGGACAGAAGTTTCCGGTACTTGGGCATGTCAAGATAGTATGCTCTATCTTGTCAATGATAGTTCTGCATCTAAAGATAATTGGCTAAGAACCAACTTTTTGTTACCCGAATCATATACAACTACCGTTGATGTTCGTGCTAGTGGTGGAGACGGATGGGAATTTAGGTTTAATGTTGAAGATAAAAATAATTTTTATGCTTGTCAAGTAGAAAAATTATTAGGAGGCGTACATACATTTACTATTTTAAGCGTTAAAGATGGTAGTGAAACAACATATATACAAAGGTTAGATAACCAAATAGTTGGAGAGGATGATTATACAACACTTTCTAGCCTTACAATTAGTGGACAACAATCAACTCACACAATACAAATATTGGGCAACACTGTTGGATGGACAATCAAAGTACCCAATGGTGATGCAGCATATATAGGTGGTGCTAATATACCGACAAATGAACAATTACCGTCAGGTTTTTTTGCTATAGGTGGAACTAGAGATGCAATGATTGGAGCCCCACTACACAGATTTGATAGTATAGCGTTTAGCAATGCTACACCCACTTTGTTTGTGAAAGGTTTTGGTAGTGGCATTCAAAATGTGACACTACTTCTTAAGGCTATTGACCAAGTACAAGTTATTGAAACATTGTCTATGGTTGGTCACTCACCTGAAAATAGTGGAATATCGCTAGTATTACCAGAATCTATTGCGTCGGGTGTTACGGGGCCATTGCATTTAGCTACCGAAGGTAAATTAGCAGTAGAAATAAATGCATCGGGATTAATTAACTTATACACCGGAGGAAAGACAGATAATGCTAGTGGACTAATGAACCTAACCTTGATTGTTCCTACTTCCCGAACAGTTTCGGGGGTTATGAATCTTACACTATTAGGAAAAGCTATTGTAGGAACTAGTGCTACTGGAACACTAGACCTATTCTTAGCACAAAGTGGTTCTGATGGTCGTGTTAATCTGTTTATTGGTAGTAGTGGTGGTACGGCCGGTATGATTCCTGGCAGTAGCAACATGAATTTGTTCTTGAATCGTATACCTACAGATATGGTTACGCTACATATGATTGGGACAGAACCAACTCCTGCAAGCGGACTAATTGACTTATATATAGGTGCTGTTGAAGGCATTTCTACTGACGATATGGATTTATTTGTTTTCGGTGTAGGTAGACCTACAGACAATACAAACCTTTATACTCATGGGTTCTAATTATGGCTGTTATTTTCAATAATAAAAAAATCATACCCGCTCCGTTCTGTAGCATAGGAAAACAATACGCTCGTTCAGGAGACGGGACGCCGATTGGCTCGGTATACGCAATTACCTTAACTGGTACGTTAGTGGCATGGAAGGGTTCTCCAAGTGGTGCTGGATTGTCCAGTTTTTGGACACTATCTGGTAATCCACCAGACGCACAAGATGTATTTAATGATAATGACAAGCGTCTGGAGAACCTCTTACGCAAGCAAGAGGCGATGAGGCTACTCTTTGCCCTAGAAGGTAAAACGCTTGAGATTGAGCCTCTGAGCGGTACAGCACCTATTAAATGCAACCCTAGAGTTATTGGTCTTGATTTTACGGCCGGTAAGTGGTTTGATAGAACAGATTATACTATTACATTAGAAGCCGATGTATTATTTATTAATGGTACTGTTACAGATGAAGACTCATTTGGTCAGTTTTTGTCCAATGCTTCGGAAGATTGGCAGTTGGGTGTTGGAGACGAAGAAGACGTTTTTAACTTAACCCATAGTGTAAGTGCTGCTGGAAAAGTACACTATGATACTAATGGTAATCTAGTTCGTCCCGCTTGGAAGGAAGCGAGAGAATGGGTACAATCCAGATTAGGTTTAGACCTAAATCGCATAGATGCTTCTGGTGCATTGAATCTCACCAATCCAAATTATACGGGTTTCAATCATGTACGTGCTGAAAACGTAAGTGAAATGGGTGGAACGTATGAGGTAACCGAAACCTGGGTTATTACTTCTGGAACAGCCCTAGAAACTTATACTGTTAATACATCTCAAGCAACAGCAACCGACAAAAGAACCAGTGTTACAATAGATGGCAATATTGCTGGATTAGATATACGAGATAGTGATTTTGCATTAACAACTACAAAATATCAGTCTGCTAGTGGTTGGTTTGGAACCATACAGGACGAATTGCTTACAAGGGCACAAACAATATCTGGATTTTCGTTAAATCTAAGACCTCTTACCAAATCAATTGGTAGAAACACTAGAGCGGGAGTAATTACATATAGTTATGCATACGACAATCGTCCTTCTGGTTTAGTTTTAGGTGCTTTACAAGAAGTTATTAGTATATCAGATAATCATCATGGCCAAATTGTAGCATCTATCCCTATTATTGGTAGGGCAAAAGGCCCCATTCTTCAAGATATTGGAACTGTTACAGAACGCAGACGAACACTTAGTATTAATGTGACTATGCCGTCTTCAGGCAATTTAACATTCAACAATCCACCAGATGTGAGTGGCGTTATTTCGTTAGTAACACCAACCGCCACACAAACATTCAAGACTAGAGATACGGCAAACTGGAACTGGCAGCAGGGTTCATATACTCGCAGCATAGAATGGTTATTCCAAAACTAAGGACATATTATGGCACAAGTAACTGAACAGATATCTTTTCTAGGTTCGTCTGTTTCTCAATTTACTGTTAATGGTGGCTGGAATGAAACCGCCAGCAGCCTATCTCTAGTTTTAGCAGATGATAATAATAATCCAGGTTTTGACTCTTTCATTAAACCAGAACCGGGTTCTCCCGTATTCTTTACTACTGGGTTAGGCTTTACGTTTGGTGGTGTTATTCAAAAGTGGTCACAAAAACATTCACAGACTGGAAACCCAATCTACGATGTTACTGTCACAGACCCACGCCCCATATTAGAAGGCGTTCAAATTATTTTAGCAAATTATCAGGGGACAGCGTTTGGGCTTCCAAATATTATTAATGCTTTCGGACATTATGAAAGACGGGGTTTCGGTGGCTCTTTTGCTAATGAGAACGGTATGCCACGATACCGAGTTGTTCCAGTAGTTGAAAACTTTATCATTACATATTCAGGCTCAAGATATAAGGTTGATTTAAGCAATTTGCCCCCTTCTGATAACAATTATCGTATTACCGGTGACGTTATTTCAGTACTAGACCTTATAACCCAAATATGTTCAGAAGGTGGTTGTGATTATGTAATGGACTTAATAGAGGGTGGTTCTGATGGTATTCATACAATTAAGCCCCGAACCATAGGTCGCAACACTTCTTCTCCACCTGCTAATCAAAAAATATTGCAGTTTGTCAATGCCAATATTGACGATGTTGCAGATTATACTCTAGGACGAGAACTGCGTGCTGAACCCACAACCAAACTACTTATTGGGGGCCAAGTAAACGAAACATATCAATCTAGACAGTTAATACCTTTTTGGGGTTTTGATTCTAGAGGAAACCCTGTTACTACCAGTATCACAAATGCAAATTTCACTGTTGATGTTAGACAACTCGGAATCCGTATTATTGGAGAAAATTATGCTATTAACGTAGCAGAAGTGCGTGCGGCTTTAGGGAGCCAAGAAACATGGGAAACCTATATGTTCGCTTTTAAACGCCCACTTGCTAAAAGATTGGGTATCATACCTACTCAAAACTTTACGGCTATGATACTCGTTGGTGAAGAAAATCCAGATGACCCTAAAACATCAATTTTAGATGGCTATAACTTTGCCGCAGAATCAGTTGGTCGTGGAGATAGATTAAATGACCCTGAAAATCTTATTGAACAGCGTATTGAAAAGCTATACCAATTTGTTAATTCTTTAGGACAAGAATTTTATGGCAAACAGTTTCTAGCACGTATACCTTTTGTGGCGCGTAAAATAGATGGAAGTTCTGGACAAACCACACACAGTTTAGAGCCTACTGAAGCTGGATGGAAAGAAAGTGATTTTTTCGGTCAAGGTTCTTTAGGTATTTCTAGTTTTAATGAAGGTATATTCAAGACACAAGATGGTAGATTAACAGCATTTGTTAGATTTGATATATTTAATGATATAGACACATCACACCTTAGTCCTGCTAATGCTGTGTTTGAAAACAACAGACTGTTTGTTAAAGCTAATATAGATTCAACCATTGTATTTGTTAAAGGGGTTCCTGCCGTTATAGTAAATCTAAGCGACCCTATTGTAGAAAGTACAACTATAGCCCCTAATTTGGCTGGCTTAGACGCTTTAGCTGATGCGGGGTCAGAATTTCTTGGTATAAATAAAGAGACACAATTAGCCACCATGAAAGCTGCTCTTGAAAGAGAAGGTCGTAGTCAAGGTATCTCTATGACCGGTGCTTTACGCCCACTTATTCCTACGCTTGCTTTGATTCCGCTCAAAGATAATAGGGAAACCTATGGTCCTTGGGCCGCAAGTCAAGCGGGGGTATCAGGTGCAGTACAAATTGAAAAAGATGATAGTTTGACACCGTGGAACTTTGGTAACCGTTCTATCATGAATATATCTGCACTTTCAAAATTACGCAATGCTACCGCAGCCCAACAAGTAACTGAAGCCGGTCATGTCACATTAGCTGGATTACCAGATAAAAGAATTGGTGACGTACTAATATCTGGTGGTCCCAATTTAAGTCAAATTGAAGTATCAGTTGGACCAAACGGTCTTACAACAACCTATCGTATGCAGACATTCACTAAGAGATTTGGAGATTTTGGCAAATTTAGAGACGAAAAACTAAAGAGAATTGGTAGTCGTATGAATATCAACGAAGCTCGTATTCGTCGCGCTTTTTCATCTCCACCTCCACCACCCTTTATTCCTGCTCGCGCAATGGGTTTTGATACTATGAGAAACAAGGGCCATAAGGGTCATCGTGAAGTATCAACACATGCTATGGAGACGGCAGAAGGACAGAGAGATGGTGATGATGATACTGATAAGAAAACACACACAGTTGGTAGCAATACTTTGCCTCATCAAGCATCTCAAGTATCGTCCGCAAAACCATCTAAACATAAAAAAACAGCTAGTTCAAGTAAAAATGCTACACTAAGGGGTTTTTCAACAAACCCCTCGGGTCAATTTGCTACTGATTTTCCTCGTTTTATTGAACCCGGTGATGACGCAACAACTCCTACAGTTAGAGACTTAAATCCTTTTAAGGCTGGTCACGATATGCTTGTGACACATGGTGGTTCATATAAGGATATTAGTAAGACAAAAGAAGAAGATGGGTATGATGAAAACAATGTCCGACCTCTTGGTATAAGATTTCCCATAGTTGGAGTAGGCTGGGGTTATGATAGTGATGACAATCCCGTTCCTAATAAAAGTGAAACCTATCCATCACAACCCTCTGATGAATTTGCTGATAATTATCTTAATGATACTAAACAGTGGAAAGCTGGTCCAGTAGATATGAGATGGAATGAGGACCGTGGTGTTTGGGTGGCTGGTGGCGATAGTGTAACAATAGCGGTAGTAATTCAACAAAGTGGCAATTTTGGTGATGTCGCTAATGGATTACCCAAATATATATGTCGACCGGCAGGACTAAGTATAAATTTTGGCGGACACCCTACGCTTACATTCGATTCCGCAGGTGAAACGGAACCATTAAGTAGTGGTACTAGTGATTCAATTGTATTCAATATGCAAGAAGGTCGTGGTGATGTACACTTAATTAATGTAGGTTCTCCAGTATTATTATATGTTAAAAGCGGTATTACGTTTATGAGCGAGCATCCTCGCACACTAATTAGACGCACCTTAACTATGCCAACACAATTTTCATAATAATAAAATACTATGACACATCAAATCGCACGCGGCACACAAATGGCCAATATTGGGCCACAACAATCTGGTAGTACTTATGACTATGAGCTACTGAGTATTCTTCCAGAGCCACAGTATTATACTATTATTGGAGTCAACAAGAATTTTCATCCATATACCACCACATTTAATACATTAGTAATTTCTAATGATAAAATAAGCCCAATTGCACAAATGTCGGGTAATCAACATAATGGTTTTAGTCGCCAACATACATGTGAAGCAATACGTATTTTATTTTATCAATCCGATACTATGCCACTATTTATAGATGCCACAGATACAAATGTAGCACATAGTGGATTAGATGAATTATATTTAGAGTCTTATTGGACTTCTCGACTTACAATGTACTATGAAGAATATAATGCCTCTGGTGTTAGATTTAGCCGCCCATTTGCTAAACCTTCAGCTACACTATATGATGTACCTATTGTGAGTGGACATCCAGATGCAATAGATGACCCACCAATATTAGACATAAAGTTTGTTAGTGGTCTTCCGCAAAGACCATTTATACACCCTAGTGGTGGTGCTGATAGATTGGTTATGGGCTATGCTGTTGATTATATCACTCAGATGCAAGATAATCTTAAATTTATGCATGATAATCCTCATCAAGTACCAATACATCCCATATGGTTAACTAGGTTTGGTGCCCACGTATTTCAAGACTCCTCTTTTAGTTTTTTAGAAAATAATTACAGTGGTATGGTTGGCATAGCACATGATGATTTCAGTGTTGGATTAAGGGGTGCTATATTTCCCAGTGGAATAACAATACCAGGAATGACTTTGGCCGATAATATCTATCTTAATAATGTTCAGGCTGCCCATTCTGGATTTCTAGACATGGGACACCTCATAGATTATGTTGACGGAAGTGTTCCTTTTAATGGTACTCTGTGGGACGCCCAACCTATAGCAAGTGGCTATGGTTTTGTAATGCCAGATGCCGTTCAACAAATATCTTATCCATTAGATTTTGCATATAATGTTTATGGAAAACAAAACGTTAAATATGCAGAGAATATATTTGCTTATGGTGGAGGAAGAGTATCAGAACCCGTTTTTAATCAGTTTGTGACAACTTTACATAATATACCGGGCCGTGTGCATCATGGAGAATTTTATGTTCCACATCTTGCTCCCATTATTGGAGGTAGGAGACTAAGTGTTGCTTCTATCGGTGAGTTTAGGGACAGAGGACGTATTTCTATAAGGTCAGTAATTGATGAAGACATTGCTCCTATTAGACAACACACTACTAATACTGGCTTTTATACTGTTTTACCATTAAGTACAATATATTCCCCATTCCCAGGCCCAGACGTAATACAACTTGTAGACTCATGGTATCCATTTAATGTAGTTGAAGTAAACCATTGGATTAATAGTTATGATGTTATACGTGCTCATTTTAATGTTATGACTACCTACACTACAAATATGGAAATAGAAATTGATATGACAGATATACCCGAATATTCTGTCGTTGGAGATGTATTTGATAGGTTTGGTAAATCATATCCTGGGCAACTACATTATAAATATATACCGCGAGTTTCTGTACGAACTAATACTATAGGTAGAAATAAGTTCGGTACTACTGGTCTTGGATGGACATTAGGAAATAAACAACATGATTATAATCTTAACCATCAGTTTGTGGGTAGTGGTGTGGAGAATATTTACAAACTTATCTTTCCTTCTGGTCAAGTACCAACACCAGAACCTTTGCGACCCTATAACTATAATAATACATTTGCTAATGCAAGAGGTATTGGATTTACTGGTTTATTTCACCGTTGGGAAGAAACAAATGCTGCTGGTAGAGAGGTCTGGATTCATGTTGGATGGGACTTAGATTTTGTATCTGGTACTATAGCTGGTGGTTCTATGGTTACTATAGATAATGGCAATCCTATAGATTTAACTATACCTAGTGGAGCAGGTCATATTAAAGTAAATGGTAGAGAATTAACACAATTGTCATTTGTTAGTAATCGTGGCCATGGTCCTAGTACACGAACGGATGGTGGCATCTTAAGTACTGTAATTAACCCACCAAGCGTAAAAAGTGATTCGTTTAATAGTTTTGCTAGTGGAATATCTGTCGTTGCTAGGTCTTCTGACCATGGTGGTGGTTTACCTCAGTTTCAAGTTGATGGCATAGCTGATAGGTCAATTATCCCTTCTTCAGCAAAACTAGATTATGGGGTAATTGGAGTTACTATGGAAATAGATATTACAGTAGACACTTATAATGATGTAGTAAATGGGACTTGTTTTCGTACTGTGACTCCAAGATGTGAATTTGAAATGTTTAACGGATTGGGCGAACCTATGGCGACATGGAAAGTGTCAGGGCAAAGTCGTGATACGGAAGCGGGGGAGGTGGTAACACAAAACCTCACCATGTCTGTAAATCTCGGAATCACTAGTAGCTTTGTCTTTGGTAGAAATTATGGTCCTGGTTCTTATTTATATTATAACTGGCAAGACCTTTATCTTATAATAAAACCCGGTACTAAATATTTTGCTCAAGGTGGAGCGGGGACTGGTCCTGATGACCCTCCTGCTAATTGTCCATTGCCCGATGATTTTCCTTTTAGTGAAACACAAAGAGAAACTTTTGCATTAACGATTAATGAGATACGTATGGACCTTTTAGTAGTTGAATTTGACCCAACCACCCTTCGTAGTTGGCCGGGTTTTCACATAAGAGAAGAAATAGTATTTATTGATATATCTCCAGGATATTCTGTACCCGGTTCCCAAGTAGTAGAAGCAGCAGATTCTTCACAAATATCAATTAATAGTGTTCCTACAGTTTTCGACAGCTATTGGAACCCAAACCCATAATATCTAATAGATGCACAAATGGTGTAAATATATATAGCAGATAGATTCAAAAAGGAGACATTTACAAATGCCTACATTTTCATTCCATGCTGGTGAAACATCTACTATTAATGACCTTGCCGGTTCTGGCCTTGGTTTTTATGGTGGCGGTTTTGGTACGTCAGTAGCCGTAGGCTCATTTCAAGACCGTACCTTCATCACCAACGCTAATGGTACTGCGGAAGGTCCAGAAGCGGATAACGTTAAGTGGACACATAATTCAAGTGGTTTGTTAGGGCAAGCTGGCGTAAGCCTTCTTCTTCAGAATATACCAAATGAAAGGGCCACTTTAAATATTAGATTTACTCATGCTACTGCCGTAAAAACACAAAACGGTGAAGTGCGTATTTATGACCGCTCAAGTATTGCCAATCCACCTAGTGGATTACAATGTCGTGTAGCGGAACTTATTCATCCAGACCCAGTACAACAGGCGGGCGGTTCTGGTGATACAACATGGATTTGGGCTTCGGGCGACAATCCAACTGTACCGATTGTTAGTAGTCCCGGCCAAAGTGGTGAAAGTCCTTCATCAAGCAATACTACCGAAATGCGACACGATTGGTTTTTAGCTATTTCGGCATCGCCTGACTCAATTGGTAGTAAGACTCAATTCGCACTTTATGTGAGCATCGAATATCTGTAATAAAAACACAGTGTAGAAACTGCAACAAAGAAAGGACGCTACGGGATATCCTTAGCGTCCTTTATTTTAAGGGGGTTATTATGGGTGTATGGGAAATTTTAGCTGGTGGCTCTTTATCCCTTTTAATACTTAATGCATCCTTTGAATTTATAAAGTCGTTTAAATCTAAAAACAATGGTGGACAAAATGGTGTTCGTAGTGACGTAAAAGAACTTCTGTTAAAAACAGATATAATGCAGGAAAAAAATAGGGATTTGAGATTAGAAGATGCTCTTAATAAGCTAGCAACAAATATCACTAAACAAACTGAAATGATACGTGATTTATTACTACAAATAAAACAAATGAATGAAAATATTGAAGCTAATCTACAGCACCCAAAGAATCCCACTTAAATTGTGCTCGTACAGCCATACTAAACAGTTCCTTCAATATTTCTCCGTCAGCAGCAGAGAGGTATTGGAGGAATTTTTGTACATCATCACCCCTTTTAACAGACAGTGCCATTCTATACACTGGGTCTCCACCCTTTGAACTGGTTGTTTTTTCAAACCCTAAGATTGAATTACCCTTGGGAGACTGATGGAACAAACCCGTATCCTTTGAAAGTGGCCCCACCTTCTTCTTGACTCCATTCAGTACACTCAGAAGTTCCCCTAAGTCGTTCATATCAAGCTTCATAATAAGGCGGCGTTTTTCATCCTTCCAGCCAAACTTATTATTACCAGCTTCATCGTTCTTAATCTGCGGAACCATAGTCAAAAAGACACTAACATCTCTATAACTAACTTTCTCTAGTTTAGTTTCGATTAGTGTCATCTGAAAACTAGTGGCACTACCAGTACCTTTGTTGTTGGGTCTGTGAATACGATACTCTTCATGAGCAGAATATTTCTCTTTAGCCATTATCACACCTTAATTGCATTTGGAATTGTTTCGGGGTCACCCTGATATACACTGAGTTGTTTCAAAATGCTCTTGCCTTCTTCTGAAGTGGCATTCATTAACACTTTAATCTTAAAGTCTCTCTTTAGCATCTTCTCTGTATCAATATCACACCTTTTACTAGCCATTAAGATGGCTGCTATTTGTGTGCCATCGATTCTATTACTATCCTTACTATCTACCATTTGTATGTCATCCTCGGCTGTTTCTTCAGACGCAACAGTGCGGAGTCTGAGAAGCTTACGCAGGACTCTTGCTTCAGCGCGTGTTGTTGCTAATGCAACAGGGTGCTTTGCATAAGCCACTTTTCCCTTTTTTGTATTACCATCAAAACAATCTGCTGCATCACTCAGTCTCAATGTTTCACTTCCATCAATGGGCACTATTACCATTTCATATACAACAGTAGCCCTATTACCGTTGTCGGGCGTTGGTACTTGTATAACTTCAGTATGAGTTTGCACAATCCTACCAATGAACTTTTCAGTCACTCTACGTAGACCATCAACCTTAGGCATACCATCTGCCAACTCTTCTGGATGAAATTCTGCCATGGCATAATCGTGCCACTCAAAATCTGTAATGTCAGGACGCTCCACCATATCCTTTGCTATACTAGATGCTTCTTCAGTATCTTCTGTTGATTCGCTCTCTTCTATAAGATTATCCCATTCGGCCATTTCGTCACCCTCTCCATTACTGTTAGCATTTGCTTGTTGCTGTTCAAATTCTAACATTTCATCTAATTCAACTTTACCCATATCCTCTAATTCTTCGTTGTTACGACCAAAATTTATCAATTCTACCTTAGTGGCCTCTTTATTCCGATACTGCGTACTCATTTAGATACCTCAATATGGATTAATCTTTCAGAAATCTTTGGGAAACGTTTTTGAATAGTAGACAACACCTTGACCAAATCTTCTCCAGTATGCCTCATGGCATATTGTGACAATTGCATATTTGCATTTTTGACACGAATCACAGCAAGACCCACACCTAACAATAACCCATTCTTGTTACTGTCGGCCAGAATATTTCGTCTCAGATTCTCTTCTCCCCACACAGGCAGGAAGTGGGAGGGGCCGTCAATCTCAATCACAGTCCTGAGTTCGGGCAAATACATATCCACCTCCAAACGTTCGTTAGGAATAATGCTCTTTACCCTCGTACGGACGCTGAAGCCTTCACCACGCAGCACCGTGGCGATATAGTGTTCCAGCTTGCTTCCGTGCTTAGAAGCCTCCCTGATGCCGTCTGTGGCCGCCTTACGGCGTCTAGCACGCTCCACCTCGGTCATATCCTCCCATTGCTTCTTAGCTGCATCGGAAAACAAGCGAGAATACTCATCCCGTTCCTCTTGTGACATATTATGCCAGTTGTTGGTACGGGTCTCACTTATTTTACGCTTCACTTCGGCTGAGTGTTGGGTTCCCTCGGTTGGGTGAGGGTGCCGACCCGACGATAAAGCTACTTTTTGTGCCTGACTCTTGCTCTTACGTGGAATGTCTAACCTCTTAAGAGCATTCAATACTCTAGTAGGGGTCGTCTTTAACTCCTGAGCTATAACGTAAGTGCTCTTATCGTTATCCCAGTACTCAGCTTTTAGATAGTCTCTATCCGTCAGTTGTTCTATTACTTGAACCATTGATAACCCCCTTGCCTATAAAACTCATAAATCTACTGATATCAAAGTCTGGTATTACTTCGGCTATTTTAACATCAAAGTTGTTTTCCAACACCTTTGCATAATCATCACACCTAGCTATTATATTATAACCATTGTGATACCAGTTGTAAACTATAGATTCATCTAATACAGGTGTTCGTAAAAATTCTAAATCCCATACATATAAATACTTAGCCGCGTTTGACTGGTGTCTTGACAGCCATTGTAACATTTTAATTGATGTCGATACTAAAGGCCCATTATGATTAAGTGATTCGGCAATCTGTAATACAGCAAAATGAGGTTTGACTACTTTAATACTAAGATTTTCATAATAAGCAATTATGTCAGCACCAGTGTGTTCCTTTACATATTCATTACCCTTACTAATCAGATAATAGCTCATTTGCGAATTTTGCAGATTATCAACTAAAAATCCCAAAGTCCACATTTTATCTAACGTAAGTCCCTTATCGTTACGTTCCTGAATCTCAGCCATTTTCTGATTGCCAATAGACTTGATATCTTTCTTTGACCATCGCCTTTTCCTTTTTCTCATTGTCTTTTATCTGCCTCTTCTTTATTATTAATGTACCATTTCACCGTATGATTTATACCAGTCTCCACATCTGTAGGTGGATTATAATCAAGTATGTTTCTCATAGTTACGCTGTCTAGTAATTTTCTCATTTGCCCATCACCCTTCTCAATGTCCCAAATGATTTCGCCCTCATAACCCACAGCGTCACGTATAATCTCAGTTAGTTCTCTAATAGTAATTTCTTTACCAGTACCAATATTTAAGGGTGTAGTGCTATCATTGTAACACTCTAGCGTTCTGATAAGTGCTTCGGCAGCATCATAAACATACATAAACTCACGCTTGGGGTTTCCTGTGCCCCAACATGTTATCGATGAGTCACCGTTTGCCTTTGCTTCTACAATTCTTCGTATAAGAGCACCAACCACTTTTGTCCGTTCAAAGCTAAAAGTGTCGTCAGGACCATAAAGATTGGTTATACAGGCACAAACACCGTTTAGCTTATATTGTTTATCATAAGCCTCTGCTGCCGCCTGTAGGTTACGCTTAGCAATACCATGAGCACGAACGGTTGGATTGGGCTGCCCCTCCCAATAGTCCTTTTCCTTTAATACTTCCCACCCCTTATCTGGATATGCACATGAAGTCATGACAGCAACTATCTTTCGCACCGATGTATTCACACAAGCATCGAACAAATTGAGTCCCATAGTTGTATTTTGAAACAGTATATCTGCGGGATATAGACGATTAAATTCTATTCCACCATTATATCCGGCACAATGAATAACGTATTCAGGCTTAAGTCTATACAAAAATGAATCAATACTATCACGTTCTAATAGGTCTATTGAGTAATCTCCTATGTATCTGTTTGAGCGGTGTTCACACATATGTATGGATGCACCACGATTCCACAATACTTCAGTTACGGCAGTACCCAAAAACCCTTCGCTTCCGGTAACCATCACTCTTTTACCTTTTAAATCAATCATTTTACATGTACTGGTGTTGAATGTGAATGAGTTTAGAAACCTTAATTAATTCGTCTATTCCTTTTGCTACCCCTATGTTTAAATCAAAACCACTTTGTTTTAATCTAGTATAATCTACAGCATAGTCTCGTTGGTCAGAATCGGTTCCAACTTCTTGATAATTAATGGTGGCACCAGTTACCTTTCCTATATACTCAGCGAGTTGTCTTTTACTCCAATTGTTATCTTCACTACCACAATTATAAATGGGGGGTTCATCTTTGTTAAATGCCATATCCCAGTATTGGTCTATTGAATGCACAAATGCCCGAGCCATATCACGAACATGAATGAATGTACGCATAAAATCAGCTTGAAATATTGTTACACATTTATTAGTTACGCACTGGTATACTAAATCGTTAACTAACAAATTAACCCTCATGTTTGGGCTCACGCCAAACCCAGTAGCAAAGCGATATATAACAGAATGCCGTCTTCTATTTAGTATAATCTGTTCTGCCTCAAGCTTAGTTATACCATAATGAGATAAAGGTTTTGTTTCTGTTTGTTCAGTACATAATTCATCAGTTACTTTACCATAAACACTACCAGTAGACGCATATATAAACGGTGCATCGGCAGGCATAGCGTCTGCTAACAAATCTGTGCCATCAACATTAACCAACTTAGCAAGTCCTGGGTTTTGTCGACAATCTGGGAAACCTACTATAGCAGCCAAATGAATGATAGCATCAACATCTTTAACGAACTTTATGACTCCCAAAGCGTTGCTAATATCTCCATTTATAAATTCAAACCTATCGTCGCTGCATAAAGGGATTAGTGCATCGCAGTGTCCTTTATGGAAGTTGTCCACACATCGAACGTTATAATCGGCATCCAATAAGGCCCGACACAATACACTACCTACATATCCTCCTCCACCTGTAACTAGAATCTTCATGCCCCCCCCTTTGATACCACTACATAGTATCCATTAGTTTCTCCACTTTGTTGTTTAATATATCCGTTACAACTTGTCTTACCGCGTGTTCCGAAGATGTATATATAAATTCAAATTCAAGTGATTTGGTAATATAGGTACTATCAAGTAAAACGTGTGGGTTATCCCCCTTCCAATTGGCTGCATGACCCAACCACTTAATTTCTTTCTTACGGCCCAATACTTGCATTGCAATTTCCGCAACTTCTAGAACACTTAAGTTGTCTTTAGGTGCTATATTACAAACAACAGCCTGTGTATCATGTGCATCATATATGCTCCACAAATCATTCATAAACATAAAACCCCTTACACAATCATCTATATGTAAAAAGGGTTTTCTGCTACCCGGTGAATCACCAAACAATTCTAGGTATTCATCAGGCCCCTCAAGTTTTTTAATCACGTCTGGTATAAGTCCATGCGAAGCACTTGGTCCTATTGTTGCACATATTCTAGCAATTGAACCCCTGATAGTACCCAACGACGTATAAGCCTGAACCAATGCTTCTGCCCCTACCTTTGTAGCTGCATATAAAGATGTTGGAGTAGTTGCACATAATTCGTCGGATGGTGACATATCACCATAAACTGTTGAAGAAGACGCTAAGACAAACACAGGGGGTTTTTCATAATATAACTTCATTTGGTCTAAACAAGACAAAAGATTAAATGTACTCAAATAATTAGAATCAATATGTTTCTGTTGTGCTTCTGGTGTCTCTGCACGTACTATCGGGTTGCCGGCAAGGTGATATATACAATAGGGCATATTGTCTTTCATAGAATTCATTACAGCATCCCTATTCGACAAATCAAATCCAGCAAAACCACCCCTACGTCTTAGAGCCCTTATTGGTGCCCCTTGTCTCTGTAGTGCTACACTAAGCTTACAACCAATAAACCCATGTACGCCACCCGTTATCCAGTGGCTACCATGTCTTGACATTTCAATTCCTCCGGTAGATTATGCATAATGCGATTAAAATTGTGTTCTGTAGAACTATGGGCAATCTTAGCTTCGTCTTCAAAACCCATTTTTTCAAACATCACAGCAACCCTGTGGTGATAAGTATGGTTTTTATATACTTCTTCCAGACCCCTCTGAATGTATCTTAGGCGGTCATCAGGGTTCTTTTTGAAATGCTCTATTGTGCCTAAAAATTCTTCAACATTTTTAAATATTGGTACTATATTAGAACCAAAAAAGTCTTGATATAATGATTTAACATCCTCAGATATACATAATCCGCCAGACGATATCGTTTGAAACACCCTTTGGTTCATATCAAAACCATATTTCAACGAATGGGGCTCAAAAATATTTGGTGATACAACAGCAGTTCTATAAAGATGTTTCATATTATTCTGATGAATACTGCCACAATACTGAGACACAGACCACCTAACGTTACCATATATCTTAACCTGCAACCCGTATTCTTCTTTACACACCTCCCACATATATTTTCTTAAAGGTCCACCCTTATAATCCCAGTAACCCCCCACAAATCCCACATCACATTTATATCTACCTACTATTTGTCCAACAGCATAGTCACGTATATCAGTGGCATGGGGCAATCCAAATGCATGTATTCCCAATGTTTCCCAGCCAGACATGGTTGCATCGACCCAGTTTTGGTGATAATGTACAAAAACCCCTTCTGGTTGTCCTGTCTCTTCTTTTAGCTTGCTGATAGCGTCTTTCTGTTGTTGATTAGCAGTAAGGATAGGGTATATCTCTAGGTCGATGGTATCTGTGAGTGGCCCCCAGTCTCCAGCTATGAATAAAGATTTAAGTTCAGGTCTAGCTTTAATGCATTTATGAACCGCCCTATCTAGTTCCCATGCGGTGCCTATATATACGTCTGGCTCCATCAGGTTAAAAATATCGAATGTTGCTATGGTTGTTGGGTCATAAATAAATACATCGTGTCCAAGACTGACTAAAGCATTAAACCACCCCAGTCTTTCATAGGCCATCGCTCCTAAACCACGAATCATAAGTATTTTCATTACAGTTCCTTAATACGTATAGCTTTTTCTAAGTCTTTAATATCATCTATATCTACTATGATAGATTGTGGATGACCAATAGCTTTAATTCTAATATCATTATCTAATAACTCATTTAGTATTTCAAATCCAAACAGTTTTTCATTACTTCTATCACAAACAATATTTTTAAATGTCTCTCTATCTCTATAATTGATATATAGTATTTGTCCCCATTTGGTTGTCAGAGAATATGCAAAGTGGCTTATAAATTCATCATCAGTTATGGTTAAACCAATTTCATCACCATCCATATGACCAGTACTGTCAACAACGGCACACGAAGTGTCATGTACTAAGTTTTTAATCGTGACATTGTTAAACAACAAATCTCCATATATAATGATTAGATTATCTTCTGTGGCTGCCCTGACACCTAGTGATATACTATGGGCGACATTCGTTTCTTCATATCTTTCGTTTTCAACAAATCTTATGTTATCAGACCGAATTTCTCTATACACACTATCGGCTTGAAACCCAACAACAACAATTATTTCTGCATTTGGATAGTATCCACGTATTGAACCGATTTGTCTGTTTAATATATTACTTTCTCTAAACTTCAATAGACACTTAGGACCATGGGACTTCATCCTATAGCCAGCACCGGCAGCGGGAATGATAATAGCTAATTCATCATTTGTTTTTGTTTGTTTTGCTGGTATAACAAAACGAGTCTTTTTAGCGGATACCATCATTTCTTTCAGCTACCTTATCGAATATTCGTTGATAGTTTGCGTTCCATATCTCTTTCTTTACAGTGCTTGTAGCATTCATAGGTTGTAGACGATGAACTTGTAATGCTTCCGGTATGTGTGTCATAATAGCGTGTTCGGTAATTCTTAACCACAAATCATAATCTTCGCAAGTCCGTAGAGCATTATCATAACCATTAACTGTCTTCAATATTTCTTTTCGTATAAGTACGTTTGAATTACATGGGCATTCTTTTAAAAGTGCGTTTCTACTATATGGTGGTCTATATTCTCTCACCATAGTACCATCGACGGTACGTAACATCAACCAGTCAGAATACACCATTCCCACATCGTCATATTCTAATAGTTTTTCTATAGATTTAGATATCTTCTGCGGTAAAAAATAATCGTCAGCATCTAAAAATCCAAATATATCTGTTTCATCCCATACGCCTTGAATGCCACTATTACGCGCAGTACTTGGTCCATAGGATTCAGGATGCTTAGTAAAAAAGTATGTAATTTCATTCTCTTCATCTTTATTTTGTACAAATGTTGGTGGTTGCACAGATTGTGTTTGAAGCTTTTGTGCCATAGTAAATTTCAGAAAGTCGCACAATACATTCCATGAGTCATCAGTGGATGCATCATCAACAACAACTATGTTTAACGGCCTATAATCTTGAGCAACGACACTTTCTATTGCACCTATTAGCCATTCACTATAGTTATGATTTGGTATTATTATCGACACCCTCTGGGACGGTTGCATATAATGTATCCTTAAGTTTGCTAAATGATGAGCACTTTATCATTTTATACAGTAATGATTGTACTGTAAACAATAACTGGTCGTCATCTGGCATTGAAAATAATAGTGGCTGACAGTCGGTGTTGATTATATTATCAAATACTGTAAAATAATTTTGTTTGATAGATATGCCCGATTCTATGATTGTATAGTATCCATATTTGTGTTTTTTAAGGACTTTATACGTTTGTTGTTCAGGTGTTGAGTTATAATCAACACACTGGTTTACTGACCAATTTATATTACTATCCTTAAATTCTTCTCGACATAGAGTAATAGTTGTTGTAACTGATAGACCTACAGATTTTCTATCGATTACTGTTATATTCAATTCTTCATATTTCGTACGAATCAGACTTTGTAGAGTATGTTTAAGCTGCCCCATGGTATTGTGTTTGCCATATAAAACAACGCACGCAAAAGGTGTTTGTATTTCTCTGCGTGCAGCACCAACCAATGAAAAATCCAAAACACTATTTACCACTGCATAACTCCAAACCTCTTTTCTCCATTCATGTGGGCGCTTCATATTGCATAGGCCGGACAGTGTTGCATATTTATACTTGCCACTCTCAACAAAATCTTCGTCCACATCATGATAAGCAGACAGTCTATCTGCATCACACCCCGACTGTTTATCACTATCGTCAAATTGAGCAAATACACAACCTACACAATCAATATTCATAACTAACCTCTCTGTCCAGTTACTATAGATTTGTAATTATTAGAACGTTTTTTAGTTATTCTACACCCATTTTGTTGCAATATTTGTTCCAAGATTTGTAGAGTTAGGGCATTCTTTCTAATATCCCATCCTTGTGATTGTGGTCCATACAGAGCTAAGATAGCATCTGGAACAGGCATATTGCTGTGAACCATACTTCTACATATTTCACGTAAATCTAGTGTGCCAAGAGTAATTGACCCACCTTGCTTAAGCTTGCGGCACCATCCGGCGGTCACCCGTTCAATTTCAGGTGGGCTCAGGAAGTTGATGATATCTAGAGCGAGAATGTCTTCACATTCCCCATCATCAGTTATCCAGTCAAGACTTCTTATATCACCCTGTTTTTTTTCCTCGCTAAATACTTGATGTTCTGGTAGCGTAGGGAAGGGGTCAATGTTGATATAGTTTGCACGCACGTCAGTGCTATTCATTAAAAGATTAAGCTTCATTTTTGGTTACCTTCATTGTAAATGCTATACATAGTCTATCTTTATCAAACGGAATGAGAAGTCCTTTTCGTGATGCAGTGTTTTCCAACTCCGTAAGCAAAGGCCGTTCTCGGTCTTTATAAAATTTGTTATATACCTCTTCATCTGTACCAGACACCACTCTAAGAAATACTACCTGATGTATATTTGAATCCGTACACTCAATTCTTTTTTTCATAGATAGATATAAAAGTTCTATTGACCTACCTATTACATCCCATCGCTCATCTTCAATATACTTATGTTTCATATCTACTGAATTTGCATATTGTGTTAGTCCGTCAACATGTTGCAGAGATGGGTTATATATATTACCAAAATCTTTTTTAAGTTGTGTCAACAATATATTTCTAATCATTAGGTCGCTAAGACTAGCCTGACGATTAGCTCGATGATGACGGATTTCATTTATTGGTATTGCATTGACTTTATTATTCCCTAATGGAACAAATAATGCCAATGGGCCCAAACACACGTTTCGTAATGCTTCTCGTCTGTTCATTAGTTTTATCCTTTATAAAATTTTCTAGCAGCACGTCTTAATACTTGGTCCCATTCAGAAACGTGTCTATCTAAATCAAACTTCTCAGCAATAGTTTCTTTTGCTGCCTGCCCCATTTTTAGTCTCAGTTCATCATCATCCAGCAGTTGCTTAACGTAGCCCGTAAGCGTGTCAACATCATCAGCCATAAAACCATTCACACCGTGCTCTATGACTTCTGGAATCATACACGTGCCCGTAGTGACTACAGCACAGCCACACGCCATTGCCTCTAACAAACAGGTAGGGATAGTAGATACTAAGGTGGTGTTTAGGAATACTTTGGCTTGCTGGTATTCTTTAACTAAATCTTTTACTGATGCTGCCGACTCAGAAAGGCCAGGATTGTCACCAACAAGCTTAATTTTTCCAACTAGTTTTTGTGCTACAGTTTGCCACAACTCAAAACCAACTTCTTGTGGCCGGCTAGCCATAGCGTTACAGACACTCAACACCGGAACCGTGCGTTCCACAGTTTCACAAATATGAAATAGGCCCATATCAATGCCGTGATAAATAACAGGGAACTTATCATTATCTTCATCGAATTTCCATGCCTCAAGACTATAGTGAGTTGTGTGTACGTTTATTTCACTTATCATTTCCCTAGCCTGCTTAAGCATGTCTGGGTGCCAATTATCGTCTGATGGCACACAATGCTCTAGTGTAAGAATCGGTAAATGATATTGTGCTGCAAGGTGCGTTGCCAGTTTAAAATGGGCAAATTTGTTTTGTGTCATTATTAAGTCAAAATCTATGTCAATTGGCAGTTGTTGGTCTTGCAACGCACCATCAAATAAAGTGTAATTTGGGGGGACGGGGGCATAGTTACTGTTCCATGTCTTTATTCCTTCATTATGAGCAGCATAGAAATTATGTCCTGTTAAGCATATCCCTGTCTCATATCTCTCGTGAGTGGGAAATGTTAGGATATTCAGTTTATCCGTATCGTAGTTTACGGTGGCACTTCTAATAGATTTGCCTAATGGGTGACTCATTGTTATTCTTTTCCTTTTATATGTGCCCAGTGAAATAGTAAAGAACATAATATAAATATTGAGCTAATTGGGCCAAGACCTACTAACCATGTCATAGCAGCATCGTCTCTTACATCTATTAGCCATACAGAAGGTTCTCTTATTCCATCGTTTTGTTCTACAACACAAATTAACCACGCAACCAAAAATATGTTTAATGTATATGTTACTATAGCTACCGTCAATACTATGAGTGGAATTGACATACTATTCTTTACTCCAATCTGTTGTATCCCATACCTTTCTAATACGTGGCAATAATTCTCCACACGTTGGACAATAATTAACATTTATCTTTATGTCTCTGTTGTGTGACCACCCATTTTTTATTAACATACACCACCCTATAGTATATTTATTTTCTTTTATACCCTCATTGTATACTACTTTACAATCACCATCTTCCATTGTTTCATATCGTATTTTAACTTCTGTACAATAATGAATAGTGTGTTTGGTGTTGCGATACTCAGTGGTTTTATGCTTGGCGTCTATATGTAAACGTATATATGTAGCTAATATTAGAACTAAAGTGGCTCCAATTATAAGACCACATATTAGGTTTCCATTACGCACAAACCATTTCTTCATTTTTATGCTCCAATACTTGCTCTATACTATTCTTCATACGTTGACCAACAAGGGCATAATCATAACGTTTAGCTTGTATACGACCAGCATTGGATTTGTCCCTATACACATCATTAACCACTGGTTTCTCTAGTTCATACATATCTCGCATTCTTTGTCCTAAATCACATACACTGATTTCTCTACACAACTCGTGACCAGTATAAATATCCCCAAAGGTTTCTAACATACCAAAGCAGGGTGTGTCACGCGCCTCAACATACCGGGCACCATACTCAGGCTCCCCACCCCAGTCATCCATACCAGTACCCGATGTAAGTATAGGAACATTACCCATGCCCATAGCCTCAAAGGCCGGAATGCACCAAGACTCACCGTAGCTGGGCATTACAAAACAATTACACGTAGCGTGTAAACGCATAATGTCGTGGTTAGTTAAAAATGAGGAAATTATAATCTCTTTTTTATAGTTGCCATCGGCCTGAATCTTGAGACCATTTTTAATTTCCTTGCAGAAATTGGTAATTACGTTCTGAGATTCTTTAGCATCCTGATTGGGCAAATGGGCCTTAATGACTAAACTCACAGGCTCGTTAATATCAAATTCCGAATGGAACGCCTTTAACAAGGCGGCCAAATTCTTACGTCTAGAGAACTCACCAATAAAGTAAAACACAAACGTATCTTTAATCTCAGGTATATCAAAGGGCTCATATTCTTGGTCGAACTTTTTGGTATCAGACGGCATTCCACATATATATATTTCTTTGTCAACCCCACTATCTTTTGCTGCTCGGAATTCCCTTATTGATGGCACCATTAAGGCATCCATCATATTGCAACGCTCAGCCCATGATGTATATTTAAAGTTACTGGTCTCTGTGAAGAACAACCCGATGTTTGCACCAAACCCACCGTCATACGTAAACATATGGGGTAATATATTTTGTATACAAACATCGGCCCCGTATGGGTCATTACCTTCCAACTCCAATAGTCTTTCTGGTAATTCTGCTTGTTTATCATTTAATTTTATTGGGCGAGGCACCACTTCGACACCCGCAGCGTCTAGGGCTAATATATAGTTAATTGCGGCATTCGCCCATCCCGTAGAGTCTCTATAAACACCTAAATATAGTATTTTCATTGTATATGTTTCCAAATTTTGTTAGCGCGTATTTGGCGTATTGTTGAATCAGACACTTCCATTATTTCAGCTAGTAATTTTACCTTAACACCGTTTTTTAAGGATTTTTTTATATACCTAACTTGCTTAGATGATAATTTACTATTCTTATGTTGTTCGCCACGAGGCATTTCTCCGAATTTAATGGCATCTTGTGCATTTTCTTGTCTAGTACCATAACATAAATTACATAATCTATTATCGATTTTAATACCGTTTAAATGTCTTATTTGCATATTAATCGGTCGTGGACCAACAAAAACAGATAATATTATTTTGTGCCCAACTATGCTATGTAATTTACTTCGTTCATCATATAAACCATATTGTAAATATCCATACATATTAATTGAACCGCTTAATAAATAATGATTGTTATCTTTTTTATGTCGTAAAGAATATATATTCCCATCTCTATCAGCAAAATAACCGGGGAAATCGGGGATTTCTTTCATACTATATAATCCACCGTTGTGTTTACTAAACATTTACTATTTTTTAACATAGCAATGTTGTTATTAGAAGCTTTGTCGTACGGTCCAAATCTGTCAAATTCCATTCTATATGCACGAATGATGTTGCCCTTTTCATCAAAATCTATATAATAAATAATGTCACCCTTCTTTTGCTCATCCCAATTAATTTCACTAGCAACGTCAGAAGCCAACACTGTTACATTGCCCCTAATATCTCTACACTCAACATAGCTTGGCATAATTGAGTGTTTTCGAAAAATATATCTTTTATTTCTAGCAGGCTGATGAGATAATAAATATATATTATCTTCTCTTAAGTATACTGAGCACGGTTTACAAGTAAAAGTTTTCTTATTTATTAAAGGGATGCCGCTACTTTCTGTATATGCATAAAATTCACGTTTCCTTTTGAATCCAAAAAACGACAGAAAAGGTACAAATGTAAAAGCTTTTAGTAATTTTCGCCTAGTAATCATGATACGCTCCTTAATGCGTGTCCCCATCCACTATACCGTCTGATAGCATAATCATCGTCTAGACGTTTAATAAACCGTCCACAACGCATACAACGAACCTGAATCGCATTTACGCTGTTTCTGGTATGCTTCGTTGTATCCAGCTTTTTACCTTTCTCTATACATTTTCTACAAAGCATGCCTATTCCTTATATTTTCTGCCACAAGGACCATCTCCATACGGAGTGATACGCGAAATCGGGAAACACATCAATATTCCGACAATAAATAATGAGATGACAAATATTTTCTCAATCATCCTAATACGTACTCCAATGGACCATATTGTGGTTCTTCCACCGTTTCGACAGTGCGCCATTCTTCAGCTTGGTTAGCAATTTGGTTGTGCCGAAGCATTTCATTAAATAATGTTTCTCTATTAAAAGGCTGTCCCCTCTGCATTCCCTCTAGATATGCACCACATGTAAGATTACGCAGGAAGTGCTTTTCTAAAGGACCATTAAGTTGTTCGGGCATTCCCCAAACTGTTCTAATACACCAATTTAGGAAGTCACCATTTGACATATTGGGAGGTGGGTTATTATTAGGATGGTGAAATCGTGCGGGCTCATTCCATATATCCATGTTAACATTAACAGAATCAAAAAATTCTTCCCACATCTTAGCTGTCCTATCCCATGTATAATGACCAAGCACACCGTTGCGTCCTTGTACTCCCATTTCAACGCGCTCATTATCAGACATTTTGAAGAACTTAACAAGTTTATGTACTAAATCATCGTTGTCAGGCAACGCCCTCATACACCCCGTCTCTGATTCTTTATACATTCGTTGAACTTTAATCGGCCATCCATGCAGTTTACGTACAACGTCTTCCATTGCAGAATAATCTACAGCCATAATCGGCACGCCACACGACGCCGCTTCTGCCATAGGCATACCGAAGCCCTCAGCAATACTATATTGCACATATACGTCAAAGAGATTTATAATAGCACTAAGAGTTGCCCTATCTACTCCTGTCGTAGTATTAGGCATGTGGGCTGAAAACTGTCCACACGTCGGGCAACTTGTAACTATATCACTAAAGAAGGATGGGAACATATTATTACAATTCTTACAGACATAGGTCACAAGAGTTTTTGACCCTACGTTGTGTTCTTTTATCAGATTGGGTATATGCCATCCTACGTCGGGGAAACTAGTATGGATATATAAGTATGTCTTATCTGCTAATTCTTGAAGATTGTTGTTCCTACAATATTGTAGAAATTTGGCAAATGACTCAATTAGGTCAGGATATAACTTACGTTTCTGATTTCTCATAATACAGCCAATTATAAATACATCAGATTCTATACCTAGATTTGACCGATGCTGTTTCTTATCATCAACGGGTGTAAATACATTTACATCAGCGCCGGGAGGATGTGAGGCAACTGTATTCATTTGGCTGCCACCCTGTCTCTTCAGAACATCTAATCCCCAGTCAGTATAAGAAAATACCGAATCAGCACTATTATATGTATCAATCCAATCTTCGTGTTGAGGAATAGAATCGACTGTGGGCATTATAGCCCAATGATAAAAGCGTCTGAGCGGAGATACTCCTTCAAACCCAATCATCCAGTGGTCTCGAATGTCCCATACAATGTGTGGCTTAAAGTCAGCTAATACTCTATCTAAACGCCATTCGCCAAATTGATTGGTGGGACGAGAATTGTAAATACCCTCTTCCTCTGGAGTTGATGGAAGATTACCATAATATTTCCAAGGTAAAGAATTGCCTTTTGGGTCGGAGGGTGAGCCATAACTAGCAAATTCTGCTAATTCATATTTACCAGTAGCGTGCAATCTTTTTTGCACTTCCATACCATATACAGAAAACCCAGTGTTTAAGAAACTGGCTTCATTACACAGTAAAATTCTCTTCCTGTCGCTCATAATAATCCTTAATTTTTTGTAGTGATTTTTTCACTGTACGTCGAGCATATTCTTTATCAATTGATAAAATGTCCCCAATTTGCTCAAACGTGTTGCGTTCCAGTCTAAGTTCCATGATTCTGTATTCATCGTGAGACAGTAATCCTTCCGCTATATCCTTCAATAAACCCATACTGTCATCTTTTACTAGCTCGTGAGTATAATAGGAGACCTCTGTTAATAAAGACTTAAGATTACTGACAGATTTTACATTAATACCCAAAGTATCTGCTATTTCAAACGCATCGCTTCCATTTTGCAGCATACTGTGGACCTGACATGCCAGCTTGTTGGCTTGGTGGGAAGCTGATAGAGCGTGTTTGAATTTAAATGATTCTTTAGATATGGCCCTATGAACACAGGTAGTTACGTATGTGGACCACTTAGTTCCCCTGTTGTCTTTCCACGACCTAGTTGCTAATATGAATGCCTGTGCTCCCACCTGTATATAATCTTCTAAATCGCATACCATATTAGGCGGGAATTTTAAAGCCTGTGAAACGACTATCCCGAAATTCTCGCGGGATAGCCGTTCCTCCAAGGCTTTTTGCTCATTAGGAATATCGGGCATTACTCATCATCTTCGGCCGCAGTTGCCTCATTTCCATCTCTTTCATCCTTAGCCACATATGGAAACTTGGGAATGAAAAAGAATTTATTAATACGAACCTTCTGCTTTGAACGCTTATCTCCATCATCAGTAACCCAACTGTCGGTTTTAATACGACCCTCGATAAGGATTGGGTCACCCTTCTGAAAATAATTAGCTATAGTCTCTGCTCCTGAATCCCACGCTTCACAATCAAGAAAAGCAGTATCCTCAAGCTTTTCACCATTTTTGTTGCGAAACTTAGTTGTTACAGCAATACCAACATCAACCACAGCAACATCGTTTTCCCCGATGCGTCGTAGCTCTGGGTCTCTTGTCAAATTACCAAGAACATGCAAAACATTCATTACAACCTCCCGTCATAGTAAAAATAATGAAAATAACGTACAAACAATCTCGTATCCCTCTGTAATGCCATTCTTTTGTGCTGTCTTATATGTATTCAGAGGGGATGCCCCTTGTCTTAAGTTCCTGAATAATACCTCTAACTGTACTTCCTTTTCTTTTTCGTCATCGTCCAGTTTAAGACTTAAGGGTAGTTCTTCTTTGTTAACTTGAAATGAATCATAGTAAAATATGTGCTGTGTAGAATAATTCATATGCAAACATATAGATTCTATAATTGCATTGATGCTACACTTGACTGCATATTTAGGAGCCTTAAGAATACTAGGTTTGGTCCTTTCCTGTGAAATGAGTTTAAAGCCTTCGTTGTTGTCTAAGATGATAAAGAAAATATCCACTTTTTCTGTGAATGTTCCGTGTCTTGGTATAGTCAGCTTTAGACTACTATCGTCCATTTTATGGACAGAAATACAATAATCGTTTTTTTGCAGTAAACTGCGTATCTCTTGTTGGATGTTCATCATAGGTATTATATACCCCTGTTGGGGGAAAGCCTAGTTATTTTGTGCAATTAAATACTTTTTGTACTACAAAGCTGTTTTTATGTGGACTTTTATACCCAGCAATGAGTATCTTATTGCCGGGTGTCAACTTATCTTTGAACATTTCCCATATGTCTGGGAATGCTACAACGTCGGGAAGGGCATGAGTGCTATCTGAGACCTCGATAAACGCCATCTCAGCCCCTTTGTTGTCTCCCCTCTTTACCTTTATGCATCTGACGTTATTGACGTACACGCCAAGCACGGCATCCCTAGCCTCACCTGAATCATGGAAATCTTTACATGTGTGAGTTACGGCGTCCAAATTGTACTCCTCGATTGGATTAGCAGTGAGTGAAATTCCCAATAATGCCAATTCGTGAGAATTTAGCTCATTTGGAGTATCTTCCAAAGAATATGAAGGATTATTCAACATTTCCAACACTTCTTGTAATACCACCTGTCTCTTGACGTTGAAGGCACCTCCTCCATCTCTACGTAAAGGTATACATTTCTCTATCACATGACAAAAATCTGGCTCATTTGAACAATGTTCCTCCGTAAATGCCTTTTCGCCACCAGTCAACACCTTGTATTTGTCTAATTCAAAACCCAATCTCTTGCGAGATATCCCAAAGTGGCTTATAGCCCCCGTATTGATAAGTGCATTCATTGAGGTATTATTGACCTTACCAGCCACAAACAACAACAATTGCACCCATGTCAATTCTCCTATAAGCTTACCAGTACGTTCCTCAGCTTCTAAGATGGTTGCTTCTAGTTTAGCAAATGACGCGCCCCCCACACCTTTTGTGTTAGACATTCCAAACTGGACCCATGTACCGTTGGTACTGAAAGTACGATTATGCTTTCTAATATCAGGTAGAAGAACGGGGATATTCATGACTTGGGCGTTGTTCACCAACTCATTGATTTCTTCGGCCGGCTTTATCTTGTAGTTGGCGAAAGAGAGCCATTTGGTAAAGAATTGAACGGGGAAGTGTGCTTTGCAGTATGCCGACCAATAACCATTGATTGCATAACTAACAGCATGTGCTTTGTTGAATGAGTAACGGTTGCTTTTCTCAATCCATGAAAATATTTCTTCGGCCTGTTCTCTCGATATTAATTGAAGCTTGTCGGCACCCTCAAAAAACATTGTCTTTACTTCGGCCATTACGTCAGCCTTTTTCTTACCAATAGCCTTCCTCAGTACGTCAGCTTGTTGCAGCGTGAAACCAGCAATCACTCGTGCTAATTCCATAGACTGTTCTTGATAAACCAACGTACCATACGTAGGCTTTAAGATTGGTTCTACGATAGGATGGATATACTCGACCGGCTTTTTCCCGCTCTTACGTTGGACATATTCCTCTGTCATGCCAGAATTCAAGCAGCCCGGTCGTAACAGGGCTCCTACGGCTGCCAATTCTTCAATACTGCGTGGACTTACCGCTTTGGCCCAATGTTGACCTAGAGGTTTTTCCAACTGAAAAATACCCTTAGTATTGCCACTACATATTAAATCCCATGTAATCGGACAATCTAACACAACATCTTCTATCCGAAAATTCAATACGGGTAGGTTACTGTTAGGATTATTATCTTCTATGACTGGTATTTCACAGCCACAATCAAATGCTAAGGTCTTCATTAGCAAAAGCACCTTCTAGCTTAATCTTGTTCTTAGTTAATACGTGACGATTGAATCTCAAATACTTAATTAAAATCTTAGCCGTCACAATGGCATCATTCAAAGCATCATGAGCACCATCTTTGCTAATACCAAAATAGTCTCTTAGCGTATCAAGCTTGAGACTGCGCACATCAGGATTATTCTCTAACCATACAAACGCAAGCTGTATTACGTCTAGCATGTGATGAGAAAACAGTGTAGGCTCTTCCTTTTTATCGTCCCACGGACCATATTCCTGACACAGTATATTTGCAATAGGTAAGTCAAACCTCGCACTATTATATCCTACAGGAATAGGTGCGGTAAATTTACTCTTTTTAACGTTATACTGTTGTACAAAATTAGAGAACTCTTTCCATACAAGTTTAGGGTGGGGTGCTGCTGCTAGTTCGCTCAGCGTCCTACCATTGATTTGAAGTGCTTTTTCATCAGCACGGTCAGGATGTAGGGGCCTCATAAGAGACTGAAAGCTTGCCCCTTGGCGTATTTCTAGTGTCCTTGGGTCTACAACCACAGCACCAATTTGAATTGGTTCGTGGTATCCAATGCGGACGCCTGTGGTTTCAAAATCGAAGACTATATAATCCTTATAATTCATTTTAGCTCCTAGTAAGTCCTAGTTTTCTGGCCTGTGCTTGCATAGCGTCGGGTGTTCTCTTAATTTTTAAAGATATTTCTTTGTATGTTTTATCTTGATAATTATCAGTTAAATATTTAGTTTCATTTTCAGTCCATAATCGATTTGTAATATGTAGTTGTTTATAAAAGATGTCGTGTTTACGTTTTAAACAAAAACCCTTGTGTTTATAGATATAATCTCTAAATCTTCTGGCTTGTTTAAATTCTGCTTTCCAATAATATAAATCTCTGCCGCTAGGCTTATTCACTGTTTGAAAATATCCAATGTTGTCTATATATGAAATAATATCTTTTAAGAATTGTTCATTAGCACATACTATATTACAATGGTGTCCATTTCTTCTAATAAATACAGAACCATCTCCATCAAAATATCCACAGATAAAAGATGGTATTAGATTAGAGGGCAACCCATCAGGTATAATTTCATTACCTGTTTTATTTTCAGGAATACCGATACATAATAATCTCTCATAAATCCTTTTGTTATATAGTGCCCATCTAACCGAATAATATTTCTTATTATGTTGTTTATAAAAATATGTTCTATTCATTAACGGTTTTTCGGGACATATTTTATTTCGTATCCAATCTAAAATTGGTTTATCCTTAAGTCCACTATTAAATGCAACAGCGTATGTATTACTATTATCATTTATAATGCGCCCGTCTGCCATTAAAAACCCAAGAAAATAAGCAAGGTCGTGTGACCAATATCTAAAGAAATCATAATTATATGTATATTTAAAACCCATACATCATACCCTTTCCCTTTCTGTTATCAATTCAATTAAATGTTTTTTATTATTTACTCTATCATAGTCTAAACATTTCATGGTGTCTTTATACGGTTCTAGATATTGATATATTTCGTATATCTGTGTCCTAGTTAATGAGTTAATACGCTGAAAATTAGTACTTTGTAATCTACCATCATTAAAATTTAAATCATACAAGTTTTCGTTTAGTTCTTTTAATTGGTGTGTAAGGAATGCTGGGTTAGTACACATATCTTCGTATGTTATTAACATGCTTTCAACATCAGTATTGAAATGATGATTAACGTTTAATTGTGTGCCTATTCCCCAATGATTAATTATATCTTTTATACCAAAGTGTGGATTTGTATACAACAAAGACCCAGTGAAAGCATATGGGTTCCTAGACATAAATATAAATGTAGCTGGCTTAAAGGTATCATACATACCCTGAAATCGTACTGTATTAGCAGGAGACTTTTGAAATAAAATTGCATCTTTATTATCTGTATAATCTCTAAAAATCATCCATAATTTCATCCATCGGCTTTTCATCAATTCAAAATTATATTTATGAGGATTCTGTATATCAGATACTTTATCAAGAAATGTACAAAATACGCTGGGATTACCATAATCTTTTAAAAGCGGTATTGCGTCACCGTATAAAACGTTTTGTGAATATGGTATCTGTATATTATCAATATTACGAACAATAAGATGTAGGGAATTACCTTCTCCACCAAAACTATATACATTTTTACATCTTTGTATATAATCCTGAAAAACTGTAGAACCGTGTGCGTTTAATGATACCAAGAACATGAACCTCACAGTGTTTCTCCAACAAAAGCGTAATCATTATAAAGGATGTTGTTTAAGTACCTCAGTTTTTCTACTGTACTCTCATGAAATTTTTTGCCTCTTTGAAGCAAATAGCTAGGATGATAGATGGGACATAGAATGATTTTATCAAGGGGTTCTGGCCATTTTGGTACATACATCTTGTGTAGATACGGCTTGAGAACGAATTGTGACTTCGACAATTTACCAAACAGTGTTTTGGCTGGTACACCACCGGCAGTTATTATAGCCCTTGGTTGTACTAATTGAATTTCACCCCACAACCAACTTTTACACGCTTCTATTTCTTCGTTTTCAGGAGTTCTATTTCCGGGTGGTCTACACTTTACGGCGTTTGTTATGTATACGTTAATCATATCAAATCCAGCATTACACAACATCTCGTCTAAAAGCTTGCCCGACCTACCAACAAACGGTAAGCCATCTCTATCTTCATTTGCACCGGGTGCTTCACCCACAACCATCAGTGCCCCATTTGTACAACCACGGTACGTAACAACTTGGGTACATCCTTGCCTTAAACTACACTTTGTACACAAACTTGCCCGACCAGCTAATAGCTCTACTTCATTCATCTTCGCACCTCAATAGGTCTTGTACTGCCATAATCTTATCGAGCATGGCAACACCGAGTATATCAAACTTGATTAAACCAATAGATTCCAAATCTTCCATTTCTAAGCCAGCTATAAAGTGCTTGCTCTTAGTATCATATACGAGTGGACAGCACTCTTTCAGAGGTTTTGCACTAATCACAATACCGGCAGCGTGTCTTGACTGATTTCTCTTTGTACCCTCAAGACGAATAGCTTGGGCAAACAATTCTGCCATCTCGCCAGTTAAGGTGCCATCCTCATTCAACTGACAGTAGTCGGCAAAATGCTTAGACTCATTCTCAAGTGCCCACCGTATGATACTAGATTCACCACGCTCCTCTTCCATCGCTTGTAGTTCATCAGATATAGAGGCTTCTTCTGGAATACCTTTGGTTATGTAGTTAATCTCATCAAAACTACTAACATTGTGAGCCCGCATAACATCTTTTAGTGCAGCCCTACCTTTCATAGTACCAAATGTAATAATGTAACTAACATTCTCTTCTCCGTATTTCTCCGATATGTAGTCAATAGTATCTTGACGTTTCTCAATGGGGAAGTCTGTATCAATATCTGGTAGGGATACACGGTCTTTGGTATTTCGCCCAGCGTTATAGAATCGTTCAAACATCAGCCCATACTTGATGGGGTCAATGCCAGTAATACTCAACAGGTAAGAGACTATGCTCCCAGCCGCCGAACCACGACCAACACCAACCAAGTCCCCACGTTGTTTTGCCGCTTCGATATAATCTGCCACTATTAAAAAGTATGAGCTAAGGTCAGCACCGTTTATAACCTCCAACTCATATTTCACACGTTCCCCATACTCTGCCTTGAGTTCTTTACTGAACCCATCAACTACACCGTTATTCTTAAACTTTTCCATCCATCCATCACGACACATTTTCAATAAATAAGACTTGGGGTCATACCCATCTGGACATTTGAACTTAGGCAACACAGGTGCTTGTAGAATATCGTAATCCTCACACATATCGCTAATATGTTGAGACATTTCAATCTCATGTTGCGTATGTAACGAGACCATTTCATCGTGGCTAGGTATATGAAAACAATCGGAAACAAAGAACTCTTTGAGTGGTACTGATTCTCCAGCAGCGATTCTTTTAGCAACATCTGGTAACTGTAAGTTTAGAGAAGTGGCCACCAGCACCCTTTGGTCATGACACTGTTCCTTAAAGGCATAGTGAGCATCAGCAGTAGCGACGGGAGAAATCATTGCCTCATCGCTCACTGTTCTCATACATTCGGCTGTAACCTGTAATAGAGGCTTGTTTGGACTACAAACTAACTGCACTTCGATAAAGAAATTTTCACTACCAAATATATCTTGATACTCTTGTGCAATTAAGATAGCTTGTTCTTTCCAGTCGGGTCGTAATTGACGACGCATGTCATTGATATTATCTAAGTTCCAATCTGCATCGTCCAACCAAATACAGCTAGCAAGTTCACTGCCAACGTGTCCTGAAAATGTAACCAATCCATCTGCAAACGGAGCAAACATACTCCTATGAAGTCGTGGCTTATAATAGAAATGGTCAGGATTGTTAGACGCTGCAACAGCACGTAAAAGATTGTGCCATCCGGCTTCACTTTTAGCCAAAACGACTAGGTGGTTGTGCTTTTTATTAGAGGAGTTCTTGACATTAGGCATCTGCTTGCTTAAGTAGAACTCACACCCTAGAATGGGCTTGATATCCTTTGCCCTCATGGCCTTGACAAACTGAACCACACCTGCCACAGTACCGTGGTCAGTCAACGCTAGGGCATTCATGCCTATCTCTGAGGCACGCTGAGCCATTTGTTTTGGCTTACTGAGCCCATCTAATAGGCTGTAGTGACTATGATTATGTAACGAAATGAACACTTCGTGGCTCCAAAATTATTGGCATTTCATTAATAGGAAATCTTATCTTATACTCAGGACTATCGTCGGCAGTTATCCAATTGTCCCACCTAGAATCAGAAAGCCAACCACTATTAGCATCATTTGTAAATTCTAGTTCTATGGTATTAAATCGTTCTTGTAGTATTTCCCTATTTTTACGTTTAGCTAATTCATGTAAACGATGCCATGCATTATTACTTTTCTTTTTTTCGTTTGCATTTAATGCAATTTTAGCTATAGCAATGCTCATTTAAATCCCATAGTTCTTCTTCTGGATGGTCTTCCCATTCGTTACGTAATTGTAACAATCTTTCAACGGGCACACCATGAACGTTTCGCTCCAACAATAAGGTGGGGTTATCGTGCCATGGCGTTCTGGCCATAATAATAGTATACTTAATATCGTACATCTTGGCAAATATGGTATAGCTATCTACTTCTGCCTTTCTTTCAAACACCTCTGGAACAGCTACATTCAGCCCAGACCTGAGAAATACATCAACCCTACGTCTCAACCAAATATGACTCTCTTCTCTTTGCTCATGTATATACTTATAAGTACCATATACGTCTATCCAAAAATCATCAATCTCTAATATGGCATCAACTTTGTTTTGTCGTCTTAAATCCCTAGCAAGCGTACTTTTCCCACTCCCTTGTAAACCCCTAATTATATATAACATTTTCCGTCCATCTTTTGAAAGACCCTAACTAGGAATTTGTAAACAATGTCTTCTACTCCATTATAAGTTCTCTCTGAATGACCAGCTATATTGATAATACCAAATCCGTTATCATTAATCCAATCAATCGTTTTATTTGGTGTCAATAGGTTTGTTAGCTCAATGTCTAGATGGGGCTTTTTGAATATACCAATAGCCTTAAGAGTACACTTTTCCCCAGAAGACTGCCAGTTATGCCCAAAACGTATGGTGGCATTGGACATCTTTACGTTAATGAACGTTCGTGACCCATAAGAATCTTTGGCTCCTTCTTTTAGGCCAAATTCTTCTGCCCAGTCTTTATGAGGGCCATCTTGTGTCTTATATCCCTTTGGCATGAATCCGCCTGTTTCATATCCATACTCTTTTGCAGCACGCAGGGCGGCTATATCTGCTCCTGTTTGTGCTCCTGATATTATCTTGTACAACATGATATCTTTTCCTCAATTTTTACCTGAACTACCTTAGCACTTTCATGATAAGCCCATAGCACATATTTATGAAAGTTTTCAAGTTGATAACCGTTCCATCTTGGTATATATTTTATGTTAGAAAATCTACCACTCTTCTCTTTGATAGCATAATATGGCACGTTAGTTCTCCGATGGTATTAATTGACCAGTCTTAAAAACTGCCGTTTTTAAATCGTATCCCAAGTACTCAAATAAATATGTTAACCCATCTCGTAGTCCGTGTTCTACCTCCAATATATAATCTGAGAACTTAACGTGTAACACTTTTTCAATAGCTCTCTCAAAATTATATTTTTCTAGAGATTCAATATTTTCTTTTCCATGTAATTTATTATCAGGATGTATTGTGTGCATTCCGACATAGTGTCCAATAACCTGATTATCTCTATTTAGTAGAACAACTGATGCAAAGTATATTTTTTTATTATCTTTTTTAACCTGGGGCATTGTAACTATCCCATGGCTTGGGTTCCATACTAATTGTATGATTCTGTACTACCTTAGGCATTCCAATCTGAACAAGTTCTTTGTGTACATCTTCACATATGGTTTGGTTAGAACCCTCAAAATTATTCTTACCAAAGTGACAAAACTTAGAACACCACCACCCCTTTCTTTGATAGGGCATCGTGTTTACTTTAATGGTTTCGTATCTCTTACGAAGCATTTCCTCTGTAATAGCCACATCATCTTTATTGAAGGTAACAGTAAAGGGGCCTCCATCATTGATGAAGTATATCGTAATAATGATATTGTCCCACTGTGGAAACTCATGTGCTAGAGCATAGTGATAGATTCTCAACTGTGGGTCGTTACAAAGGTACTCGTATGTTTTTGGCTCACCAGTCGTCCAATCTTTCCGCATCCCCGTTTTCCAATCCACCACCTCAATTGTATTTTTATTGATTTTGGTCACAAGGTCAATTGTGCCCTTCATAGACAACCGACCCTCAAACACACCATTCAGTGTCGTATATTTGTATGCCGCCCACTCTTGTTCAATCTCAAAGTCAAAGTGTACTTCAGGATATAGAATATTCCTCTTGCGAGGGTCAAACATACCACCATGAAGTGCAACGGCCTTATGGGTCCAGTCTAAACAATCCTTGTGGTCTCTTGGAGTCCACTTATGAGGACTTTTATTTACGTAGTGATTATACGATAGGTCGTGTATCGCAGGTATCTTAAGAGCACCCAGTCTATGAGTACCAATTACGTCGTCTGTATATCTTTTCTTACCATTTTGTCGTGCTAGTTTCTCATGAGCCAATACTTCTAACGTCTTATGGACAATCGTGCCCTTTTCCGCCTTCTTACCTGATATGGTATCAATGCCTAAAACATATTCAAGAAAATACTGATGGTTGCAAAACTTCCATGTATTGAAACTTGAGCTACGTATGTATGTGATAATCATGTATTCTCACTAAATAGAGTTACTTCCACACGCCTAAATCTTGCATGATTTCGGTTATGGCTTGATTTTGCTCGTCAATAGAGAGATTATCATTATCCAAAATTATATCAAATTTGCTTTGGTCAAAATTACCTTCATCTAATGCGATTTCACTAGCATGAGCATCAGCAATTTTTGAGGGATTGCGTGTGAGTTTGATTACTTTACCACCAACCTTATGTATAGCGTCTACTTCGTCTGGAAAGCGACAATCACTAATAAGTGCTATTGTAGGATTATCTTGCTTAATGCGGCGCATACAAGATATTGCCCATATATCATCTTTCATAAAACGAAATATATTTGTGCCAACATATTGCAATACCTGTCTAGCCGTCATATAGTCGTTTGTTGATTTAAATACATTTTCTTTCATATACCTTTCAAAATAATATTCTACATCAGGCATATTTTTCCACTGATAGCCTGTAGCACTATTCTTATTTTCTTCGGAACCATAGCACTGTTCGTGAGTCAAACCCATTATATTGATGCATACGTCTTTCAGACCATCTGCAAAGCTATAGTTCTTAATGTGCGGCCAAACACTCTCAATATTAAAGGTGTGGGGTTCCATGGGGTCATAGATGCCCGGCACAATCTCACCACCATTAACCATTGTAGGAACAATCAGTCTACCCTTTTCGTCAATATCAAATGCATCAATTATATCTAAGCCAGCCATCTCAACACCAAAGATGAAGTTGGTGGCAGTATTCTTACCAGACTGTTTTTTGCCAGCAAAGGCTATTATGTCTGTCATTTTAATTTTTTGCTAAGGGAAATATTGTTTTGCGAATATCTTCTATAGACATGTCGCCTATGTCATTAGCGGGCAATCGCGGTACGCATATATTATACAGGTCTCCGCACATCGTTTCCATACGTTTTATAGCCTTTCGCCCTGCCTCATCATTATCTGCTACAAGCAACATTTTTCTCGGCATACACTTATCTATCTTGTCTTTTTGCTTTAAACTCAATACAGAGCCGAAGATAGCAACAGAATTATGAAATCCGGCCTCCTCTAATTTCCATACATCTCCGGGGCCTTCTACCAATATAACTGTCCCAGTAGTTCTAATATAATGTTTAGCAGACCACCAGTTATATAGCAAGGTATGTGTATGCAAACCCTCACTATGTCTCCATTTTGCAGATGTGGCGTAGTCTAAACATGGACCTTGAATATGGTATTTCTTACAATATTTGCACTTTTCATATATTATGCGTGCAGTGTAACCAACCATATAGGTGCCAGTATCATCATATATAGGAATAACGGCCCTACATTTTGTGTTAGGGAACATGTCCATATTGTAACTGTAGCCCACATCGTACATATTCAGTATCGCTGGTGAAAACCCACGACGTAGGAAATACTGACAAGGTATTTGTAAGTTTTTTCTAGCTTCTGTACGTGTGATATATTCTTTGTCATCCTCTTCAACTGATTCCAATATGTCATACTGCATAGATTGAACCAGAGATTCGGGAGGCTTTATTTCCTCAGTACATTTAGACTGAGTAAAATCCTCCAAAAATTTGATAGCATCCCCCGGCCCCTTTTTCCTTATACCTTTGACAAGACCCAAGAGGTTCTTATCGTATTCTTCCTCACAATGATGGGTGTAACACCTCCAGAACCCCGGTACGGTATCACCATTCTTGTATATCATCCAAGCACGGTCGTTGTCGGCCCCCTCATGTACGGGGCAGCATCCAGAATAACCTTTACTGGTTGGTAAGTATTCAACACCCAGAGCATCCAGAAGGTCATCTAATCGTGTAGCAGCAAGACGGCAAAGTGCGTTAATGTCATTATTACTCGTCATCTGTTCCAAACCCTGAATCGTAAGCGTTGGCTAAACCATGTGAGTTATTACGTGTTGAATTCTCAGTAATCTTAGCAAACTCCCCCTGAAATATAACGTGTATATAATCCCCATCATCTAATCCAGCACCGTGTCTCGATACTATAGGTACGAATTTACGGTCACCATACTGCCTACCATCCTCAGCTATTTCCTCAGAAGACTTGACTTTGAAAATTGTGAAGTTTGACACAAGCCACACAACCCTATCAGAGCCAGAAATAACATCGGTACTCTCTCGATTTACACCATCCCTGTTTAGCTGAGATATAATCAAAATGGGTACATCGTACTTCACAGCAAAGTTGTGTAGAGCGGTCACCAAGAACCCTAGTCGCTGGTATTCTTGCAGTGCCTCTAATCCCGTAGCATCCATGAGTTTCAAATAGTCGTATATAATCAAACAGTCGTTTGTACGACCATCAGTTGTGCCCACTTCTTTCATTATCCATCGCCTCATCAACCCAAGAGTTTCCTCCATTTGTTGACCGGCGACACTACGATAGAAGTAGTTAGTATGTTCTAGTTTGGAGGCAGCCTCTCTGAGTTTAGCTATCTTATCATCATCCTTTGAAAACTTACCAGTCTCAATATCATCGATAGTGATTTCAGTCATCATGGCTAGGTTTCTAGCCCACTGGTCTTCCTCAGACATTTCTGTATCAAGGTTAAGCACAGGCACCCCAACAACACCTGAAACGTGCTGCGCCACGTTACTGACTAGAATAGTCTTACCCACCTTGGGTCTCGCAGCAATCAAGCTGACGGTCTTTCTACGGAACCCTCCACCTATCGATTGGTCATATAGTCCGAAACCACTAGATAAACCCACCATTTCTGATGGGTTTCGTATACGCTCATCTAAATATTCTTCTATCCCCAACCCTATTCTCTTAGGCCCATCAAACGAACTATCACCCAGATTTATAGTAAAATCAAATATAGGGGCTTCTACTAAGCCAAGAATCTCTCCTAACGTCTCATCGCCCGTCACCTCTTTCAACGTGCTTTTAGAACGGTCTAGTTGTTCTATGAGTAAACGAGTAATCTCCAGTTTACGTACAGACCCAGCGGATTGAGCAACTGCATTTATGTCAACATCTGTATTGATTAATGCTTTAAGGTGTTGTACTTGTGCTTGGTTACTAAAATAGTCACCATAACCCAAATGTTTGGCAGCACTAATAATCTCTGGAGGACTTGCTATGCTTTTAGGATTATGCTCATATATGTATTGTAGGCATTGGTACACAAGCCTATTGGTCTCGTTAGAAAAGGATGAAACCAAAACAATATCATCAGCATCTAAAAATGCTTCGAACCCATGTTTAATTATACCACCAACGACTATACGTTCAGCAGGTAAATTCGCTAATTCCGCCACTACCTTTTTCTCCTAGAGCGCCCACGACACTTATCACAGATATAATCTTTAATAGATGCAACATGTATAGAATTAATATTTATGACTCTTTCACATTCTGTACATTCCACCTCAACCATATTGGCACTAGGCTCCCTTCGTGCTACTGGGTCATATTTATACATCTTTTCATCCATCTCCCTTTCTTTTTTATTAGAAGGCAGGGTGATAAATTGCATACGGCGTTTTCCACCTTCAGCCATTGTGGGCGATACATCTACTTCATCACCCTGATAAACAACTAGTCTACCACTTATTATACCGTCCTTGTTAGTAGCGGCTCCGTCAGTCTTTTTTTTTTGAGCTACAATTGATGTCGCCTTTTTCACTGCTTTTTTTGATTTTTTTTGCTTTCCGGCAACTCTATGTGTAGGACGAACTACTGGTGCTGGAGGTTTATCCGATGTTGAAACGCCAGTGCCCACATATGGTGATAGTATATTAATAGCATCATCTATAGCACTCAACAATGTTTTATTTTGATTCAATACAACCTCTTCTGTAGTGTCAACCAACTCTATTTTCTCACCTGTCAATCCTGTATACGCCTCAACAATTTTCTCCCAATTTCCATCATCGATACCTTGTTTCAGTAATTGTATTGGACTAGCCATTGTTTTGCCTCTCATACATTCTCTTAGTGTCCTGCAAACTCTTCAAAGATTCCGCCATCCCATGGAACCTAGAGGGCAGATACGCTACCGTATCATACCGTGATTGAGCCCGCCTTTTTAGTTGATACAGCCTCTTGGCCGCACTGTCTTGTCGTGTGGCAAGTGCCTTACGTTCGTTATAACTTGGTGCCGCTGTCTTCGGCGTTAATTCCGCCAGTAGATAATTCAACCTAGCTTCACACCAGTTAATTATAGCAGTTTGACGATTACTAGCACGTTGAACATAGGCACTATATTGTTCTAGTGCAAACGACATTTCTCCCAATTCCATTGCGTTCTTGGTTCTTAATTCACGTCGTGATACTAAACCTAGAACATCTTCAATCTCATTATCAGCCACAACAGCGTTGGTCTTAATTTCGCTTTCATACGCATCCAAAGCCTCTTCTAGCTTCGTCAGAGATTCGTCAACTCCCGATGATTCTGGATTTCCACTCATCTAAATCCTCCCAGTGTGGTAAAACTATATATGTGATTTGATTTAATTCACACCATTCAGCTTTTGTACTGTCTCTATGAATACTACGCTCAAATCCCGCTTGGTCTTTGTGAAAATGTTGTGTAAATTCGTAATGTTGCCTACCTTGTACTTCTAGTCCCATACTTAACTGAGGGATATAGAAGTCTATATATAGATTATAACCTGCTCCCGGTAGATGAACTTCTTCTAGGATAGTATAGGCCGGGAACAGGCTATTTAGTAACGTTCGAGCGGAAATATGTGGCTGTGAAGCCTTAGGATTTCTTTTCCCATACCGTCCTGTAGGCTTCCAAGTATATTCTCGCTCATCTAATCCCATAATTTTCATAGGTCTATATTCAATAGGGTTTTCTTAATTGTGGTTTCCAATATTTCTTGCCACTCAGGGTTTTGATTCAGAGCATTGATTGTATTCTCTTTACCTTGAAACTTTACCGTCTTAATTACCTCATCATTCCATTCTGGTAAATGGCCTTCTAAAAACGATAACGTGTACCAAGCACCACCCTTTTCTATGAACTTGTACTCGGTGCCAAGTTCTAGTAGTTCTCCTGACACGTCTACACCCGTTCCGTATCGTATAAGCATCTTTGGCTTATCAAACGGAGGCCCCAGTGCAGATGACTCTACTTTCCAATTACATATCTGTCCAATAACCCTATCGGCCGAATCCTTTCGTTCTTCACGATATGTGGCTACCAGTTTAACACTTTGGTAGTATTGAATGGCAGTGCCACCCTTATCCAGTTTAGCGGCACCACGACCGCTTACGTTTGCCATACGGTGGGTGATAGCAATGATGATGTTGCCACCAGATTCCATCCTATGGTTTATCTTACCGCAAAATTCAGAAATATGCTTGTTAACAGTAGCACGTTGCTGACTTTCACCAATTTTACCATCTAACTCAGCCCTAGTCTTTAGTGCGGCCAATGAATCAATTATGATTATGCATTTTGGATAGGACAAAATTAAATTTGTTGCCGTATTCAAAAAATCCTCAGACGACATAGTTGTGTGTTCTTTAGAACGAACAATCTCTATTTTGTCTACATCTAATCCTTTAATCCCCTCCAAATTCAGTTTCTTAAGTCGTGCTTCAACATCCATATAGAATATCTGACGACCCCCATACCTTTCCTTTTGTGCATTAGCAGCAAAGTGTAGGGCGAATGTTGTCTTACCTGTTTTCGGTTCACCACTTAAAAGAACCCACGTTCCTTCTGGTATGCCTCCCCTTAGTGCCATATCAATGGCTGGGGTTACTGGAATTATTTGTTGCTTTCTGTCTACTATAAATGAACCCTTCTGAAAATCTAAGGCTTCAATATCCTTTTGAATCGCGTTAAGGGCAGCAACTTGACCTTCGGATGTTAATACTTCAATTGGCTTCTTCTTCTTTTTTCCCATTTAGAGCACTCCATAAGTTCTTACGTTTCTTGTCTGAGAAAGGTCTTGGCGGCTTCTTAGTAGTATCTATATCTTTCACTGGGGATGGTTTGAGGGGGGCCTTTTTGGGTTTGTCGAGAAGGCTATCTAGAACCGGAGACTTGAGTGATAGAATACGACCATTCTCCCTTATCGTCCTAACAATAACGGAGGCGTCATAGAGTCTTAGAAGTCCATTAGCCAATATTAGTTGATATCTAAACGTACTTTTCCATTGGCTGGTATTCCAAAAACGGACAACTAACTGTTGTTCGTTCTTACGTGCGATATTTTCACAAACCAATTCTGCTATATATTGTGGTGCTGTGATATATCTATCAGTATATCTTGACTTATACTGCTGCTTTGATGTTGGTTGTGTTGTCATAAATAATCAATTTCTCTGGTACACATTTGCTAATAGGGCGAACGTCGTCTCTTATACGGATGAGTTCTGGCACTTGATAAAATACCATATGCACCATATCATCTTCTAAGTAACCAAAACCAAATTGTTCACTTGTGTGGTTAGCCTCTTGTCCCATAAAAGCACTAGCGGCTTTAGTAAAATAATAGCCATCTTTGTCATCAAAAGGGAGAGGAATCTTGTGTGTTCGAAATTTTAATTTTAGATGGATAATCTTAACCTGATGTAAAGCGCAGTGTCTTTTTAACAAGTACCATGCTTCGGTTGAATCAGGACATTTATCGGATGGTGCAAATACAGAACCGTCTGATAGGTCTGCCACCCATACTAAATCAGGATATTGCCAACTCATTTGTCTTTAAAAATCCTATGAATATGTCGTTCATATTTGGGTAACGATTTTTGGCGTCCGCGTTGACCATCAGCACGCTCAGACGATTGTTGGGTACTTATAGCACCTACAACCTTGCCAATTCGTTTATCAACAACCTCATCACCACGTTTCTGACCCGGTTCCAACTTAGTTGGGGCCTGACTCACTGTGGTATTAGCTGCATCAATATACTTTTGAATAGTTTCAGGTTTCCTATCTAATTGTGCCGCAATATCTTCTGCTGGCACCTTGTTCATTTTGGCTTCGATAAGAGCCTTGTCTGTTTCACTTAGTCTACCTTTTTTCATAATTATACTTCCCTTTGTGCATTTCGTAAATGTGCTTGGTTTCCTGTTCTAAGAAAATGCTTATATAATTCAAAGCATTTCTCCGTAACCCGTTTGTATATGTAGTATTTAGTATGTGTGGCATCATCTTGCCTATTTACGTAATTGGCAAACATACCCTTGGGATTAAATAACATTCCTCTATCAGTACCAGTACTGCCCATTTTAGCGTAATATTCTTTTAATGGACCATTTGGTTTTCTGATATGATGGTATGTTATTACTTTTGCTAAACCGTCTTCTTCATTTTTTGGACAACGTACTATAACATTGCCACCATCATCTATACCCATATCAAATACTACTTTTTCTATATCAATATCCCTAATCTTCATCTTTTCTTGTTTAACCACTACTTGTCCGGCCATAATTTCGTCCCCTTCGCTGTTTCTATATAAATTTGATTATTATCATCATTGATGGTTTGGTCTACTAATACAGTATAATCTGTAATTCCTAAATGAAACCCACCACCAATTGTTTGTTCAAAACTTTTATCGCCACAATGTGGACAATCTGCAATTATCTTTGTTTGAATGTCAAATTTCTTTTTAGTTATCCAACAATCAACTAATGGGGCACCACATGCTGAACATTCTATAATAACATGTCCATCATCTTTTAGACCTTTTATTTCTCTAGTTCTGGGTGGATTAATTTCTAAAGGTTTCATTATTTCTCTTCTATAAATATGGAATTAAGTTCTTTTCTAATACTTTTCTCTAATTCATCAATATCATCACCTTCTACGAACACTATTTTATGGAAAGCTTTCCGACTATCTGTACAAAAACTGTCGTGTTGTGTGTATATTTCTACACCTATATTAATTACAGACATAAACTTTTTTGTAATTTCTTCATTGGCAGATTCATATGGTATTTCTGTGGGTCCGGTAGTAATTTGACCATCGTTAGTAGATTGAACCATTATATTTTACCTGTCATTATATAATTCGCCTGTTCCTTTTGTGTCATTCTACCCACTTTCTTCATTATCTCACGTTCCTCACCTTTTATTTTATTAGTCTGAGCTATACGCTTGCCCTTAATACCCTTCGGTAGGGGGCGATTTGCCTTTGCTATCTGAGTCGCCATATCTTCCCCCAATAGCTTATCTTTCTCATATTGCCCCATCTTATCAGCATTTTTATCTGCTAATGCCCCCAAAGTCTTTGGCCCACACATAACAAGAGGCTCACCATAATTCTGTCTCAGTGCCTTTTCTTTACACTCAGGACATTTAATTCGGCGCTTAAATTTAGCCACGCTTTTATATTCATCGAAAACGTGGCCACATTTGTCACATACCCATTCGTAAAACGGCATTATATCGATTCCTGACGTTGATGTTTCTCATACATCCATATAAAAGTTTTTAGTAAAGCCTTTATTGCTCTTTCATCTGTATAAATTTCTGGTATAAAATCTAACCATACTTCAATATAGTTACACAGTTCCCCATTAATAGGACAAATATTTTTATTAACAGGTATTATAATTAATGTTGGATTTTCCAGATAAGGTTTTTGGTTAATTTTAGCATCATGTGTAACCATAATCCTAAGTACATCTGTTATAATTCGACCAGCTTGTTCTATTTTTTCCTTGTCACTATATATCCTTGAACGTCGAGTTCTATTAACAAGAGCCTTGCTCATCCAAAATGCTCCGGTTCTAAACATTTACTACAAAAGATTTTAATAGCGCGGCTGTGGACAGCTTTATCCGACAACTTTAGACGGATATCACCCGGAACCATACCGCTACCAGTAACGTCCACTTTTAGTAATGCTGAAACGGTATCACCATGTTCAATCACATTACCACATCCGTTACATCTATTATATTGTATTATAGTCACTAAGCCTAGTAGTTTTTATAGATTGACTGGATATAAATATCCCATTGTGGAGGGATATTCTCTAATCTCCTCACGTCAGCCATAATAGGCATATTTTCCTTCTTCGGATGATGGGGGGTTGATAGAAGCTCCATTTTGGCTTCTAGTAAAGACTTACTGCCCTTTCTAGTATTGCATGTAATACAGGACGTAACGACATTGACCCAAGTGGTCGGTGTAGGACCATCTATGTCTTTATTCCACTTAGAACGTGGTTTGATATGGTCATAAGTTAATTCTTTAAAGGGAAAATCATGGCCAGCCCTACTACCACAGTATTGGCATGTATATTTATCACGTAAGAATATATTACGCTTAGAAAAAGGAATTGCCCTCTTTCTTTTGATATAATCAAATACCCTTATGACTGCTGGCACAGTATACTCTCTTTGTTGAGAATCTTTGACTATCCTAGTATACACCTCAACTATCTCAGCTTTCTCTAAGTATATGATATTAAAAGCTTTACGCCAATGACAAACCGCTAAGGGAGTGTAATCTGCATTAAGAATTAAAGACTTCATTCCTTTTCCTTTATCTGTTCAATCAACTTTAATGCCTCATCACCTCTTATACACTCATAGTTACTGAATTGTATATATGCTTCATTTACATCACCGTGTCCACAACAAGCATTTGTAATTCCCGGTAATATACCCAAACAACCATCATGACCTTCTGATGTGTTATTCAATCCACAGTGACCACACGGACGCTCCAGCCACGTTTCTACTACTGATTGCCCATTATCATCATATACCCATTCATTATTTATGAACGTAGTCTCATAACCACGCAAGGAACTTTTAATCGTCATAATTCATCCAAATTGTTTCCTGTTTCCTCTGTTTGGTATCACCGCTGGCCGCATGGTTGGCAATGTCAAACGTAACTACGGTCCATCCTTTGTATAACCAATTATTATACAATTCCGAAGGATATCCACTAATCATCACCTTGCTCTTACACTCTTTTAATACTTCCCCTAAAGCAACGTGTTGGTCAGAAGTCATCTCATTTTCATAAACTTTAGTGGAGACTCTCGTCACTGGTAAGTATGGTGGGTCACAATAGATAAATGCATTTGGGTCATCCCATTTCCTAATGACTTCTATTGCTGGGCGACATAAAATCTGAACTTCTCTCAATCTGTCCATAATCAAAGGAAGCTGTTCATCAATAGCAGAAAGATATCCAGATACTACATCAGCCATATGCCGTCTGGAACGATGGAGGGTTAGGCTAAATGCATCGCCCCTACCACCTATGGACTGGCGTAAATTAACGAAGTCGCGTACAGCACGCTCTACGGGGTCACAAGGCTTAGAAAACAGGCTGTCATTGAACTCTACCTCATTATAAGGGGTTAGGGTCAGTTGTCTCTGGAATTCCTGCCCATTATGTTTGATTACCCTAAAGAGGTTGGTGATTTTATCATTTAGGTCATTATAGATTTCTACCGCAGAGGGGTCTTTGTTTAGTAGTGCAGAGGCGGCCCCACCATATGGTTCAAGATATGTGTGGTGCTCAGGAAAGTATGGGATAAGTTCTTTTGATAAGTAATACTTTCCACCATGCCATTTGACAGGGGGTCTAAGTCTCATGTATAATCCTAACTATCTCACTTTCGCACATATTCATAGCTGATTTATGGTATCTAGCGATTATAAGTGGAAATTGGTCATCGTTGTCCATTATTTTAATGATTATACCCTCACCGCGTATTCTAAGCCCCCCATTAAAACCTTCTGCTTCTGGTGGTATAGAATATTCAACTCTATCATTAACTTGCAACCTACGTAAACGTGTCTTAATTTTTCTAACTAGTGCAACACTCATGATATAATCCTACTAATCTCGTTTTCCACTATGTATATGACTCCACCATTTAGCCTAGATATTCCAATAGGATATGTTTCACCATCTTCAAGTATTTTTACAATTGTTGCAATACCATTCATTATTTCTCCGGCACAAAAACCTGGGGCTGAACTAGGTATATTATATTCAATTAAACTACCCAATTCAAACTTTGATAATTTCCGTGTGGTACGTTTTACTAATACAATACTCATGATTTAAATGGCCTGTCTAGCAAATGGTCTAAGAAATACTTAATGTGCTTAGCTACCTTACCTTTAGGAGACACTTCGTGTCTCGGGTATGCTTTAGTAACTATCCACTCTTTTAAGTCCGTTCCAAACTCAACGCTTCTGGCATGGGCGTCACAGACAAATTCAGCCAAATGTATAAGGGGCATTTCAGATATTTTACCCCAATACTCAGGGTGGTGGGCATTTGTTGTTTGATGATGGAAGATGGCTTGTTTCATCTTATCCTTATCAACATCATCACGTAGGTGTAACCACTCTATACCATAGAATTTAGATAGGTCGTGTTGGTGACTATTGGCAATTAGCTGTATGGAGAAATTTTGATTTTCATCCATAGTACGATGTGCTAACAATAGAGCGGCCTGCTGGACATGCTCTATATGTCTTAATAAATCCGACAGATGTTCTTTATCTCTATCGTCCATTATTTGTTAAACCATACAATGTGCGAATATTCTCTGCGTACATCACCCTCTATAATTCTTGATGGTACTGCTGCAACATTAGTCGACATATGTATCCCATCAGAGTAATAGCCTGTACCATCTTCATCTAGAAATGCATGACACGTAACAGCCATTTCAAATTCCTCTAATGTCATTAAGTCACCATAGCTTGGTATTTCTCGACTCCGCTCCATTATTTCAAATTCCTTTCGTAGTGAATCTAGTTCTTCACCCGTTAAGGCTTCGTTATTAAGTTCTTCCCAAGACATTTGGCCTATATCTGAATCTCGCATTGTCCACCTGCACATGCTATAGATTGTTCAAACTGGTTATGGTTTTCCGTTTCAGTCATTGTAGTATAATCAATAGGCTTGTGCTCCCTACTAATATCAAACCACTTCTTAAGAAGAAATACTTCTTTCAAACAATAGCACGCATTACGTAGGTTGCCAGCAAAATATCGACCAGCGAACTTTTGTATCTTGGTCTTCCACGCTATGTGGGCAACATCATCCTCCTTGTCGAGGGCGATATCGCAGGCTCGCCACAAATTGTTGTCACAAGATTGTAAGGCGTACTCAATCATCCCGCCAGCAAAAAGTGCCCCTCCCCCATATTCTTCGAGGATTTCGTCGGGCAGGTTGATTTTCGTGAATGGTGCCTGAGCGTAGTCTAGGTCGCCATGTATAGGTAACAACGCTATACCAGCAAAGTAGTTACGGTTATCATATATATATTCAGTTACAGTATCCCACTCACTGTCTTTGACATGGATAGTATTAGATACATTGTGGCTTAGCCACGGCTGGGTGCATAAGTGATGATTTTTTCCCTCTTCTACCCAATTAACATATGTATCCTTTACAATGTTCAATAGGGTTATAGCATCTATCTGGTTTTTGGTCTTAGCTTTATCGGGAACCTCAATGCAAAAATTGAGTATCAAATCATCTCCTACGCTATATACAGACTTTTCTACTGCTGTTGGATTACGTGATTCAAAGAATTTAGCCGGATATTCTAATTGATTGGCTTGAATACGACGGATATACCTGCGTGCATGGTGTGGATGAATACCACTAGATGTGCCAAGCAAACACGAAGCCGTACCTTCTGGCTTGAGACAAGTCGTTCTGGCTGCTTGATTAACACCAATTTCAGCAGCAACCTCTTTATTCGTCTCACGAACTATTTTAGCAATCTGTTTTTGTATCTTAGGGTTAAGTATGATTTCTGGATTGTCCATAATACCAGTAATACTCACACCTATTAATGCCTCCCTGCGAACGATTTTTTCCGTTATTTCTCCCAAATAATCGAATTTTGTGAATCCAGCTTGACATGTACTGATAATAGTTGCAGCAATCGCAGCATCTTTGAATAACTCGATGTTAGTAATCTTTTTACCGTTGATAGTTGACAAATTACACATTTGCCATCCAGATATATTACTTTCTTCCTCTACAGGCCACATTCCAATTTATACACAAGGATTAGGAACCTGTTCGGTACTGTCTGTCCAATAAAATCCAGGTTCACCAAACTCTTTAACATACTGCATTAAGTCATCAAATGTCTGTTTTGTGGTTCCAGAACGAAGCAGTACGGCTGAGTTATTAGAGTATGAACGTTGAGGATTTTCGCTAAACCATTTGCCTGTTTTAGCTTGCGCCATTGCCGTATCGTCAGGAGAGAATAGACAGATAGAAGCAGACCTACGAACACCACCACTTAGAACGGCGGCTGAGATATACATTACGATATCATAAGCATCGATGGGGCGTAATCTGTTCTGACCATCCTCTAAACACCTGTTTAGGATGCCCCTGATTGCTTCTAACGCGATTTCTAGCGGTTTAGGACCGGGTGCTTTACCGGAACTAGACGAGAGCACAGCCCCTTCTGGGCGGATATTAGAGTAATCAAACCTAATATCATAATTAGACTCATTGAAATAAGAGTCCAAAAGTACACCTACACTATCAGACCAACCCTCAATACTATCTTCAATGACGTGTGTCTTATGTGGTCTTATATAGCGAGCAACATATCTACGTCCAAATATAGGTAATTTATCGATGTGGTGTTTTTGAACCGAAAAGCCAACACCGCAGCCACACAATAGAAGCCAAAATGATTCTTGAAAGAATCTTGGTCTATCACAGAAACTCACTGTGCAATTATATAATCTGGCGTTTTTCTTCTCTACAGGGGGGCCTCCAAATTGAAGTGCTCGCTGAGAGCCTAAGACTCTCTTCTCCCTCATTAACTCAAACGCCCAATTAATCTTATCTGATATTTGGGGATATTTCCGCAAATGCATGTCTCTAACACGATTTACGGCTTCGTCCCATGTTTCTCTTCTACTTAGTTCAGGTATAAATCTAGCATAGCGTGAAATAAAGGTATAGTCTTGCAGGGATTGCATGACGGACATTTATTATAACTCCCTTACTCAGATGTATTCTTATTCTTACTTTTCTTATGCTTCTTCTTTCTAGGACTAGGCGTTAGCATACGTTCACGCCACTCACACATTTCCGCTGCTGTATTAAATGTCTTTGTCCGTCCTTTTATCGTCAACTCAAACATCGTCTTTATCCTTTTTTAAAGTGATATCCATAAAAGAAACGCCTCCGAAAAGGCGTTTATATATCGTTTTAGATGTATAGTTATATATTAATTACCACCAAGCTTGTGGTGCAATATGTTGCCCCATTTTCGCATTTGTTTGAATGACTGAACGTCAACAGGGCGTAAGTTCTTATTGGCATAACTAATCAGTGTACCTAAAAAATCTGGACTAAGGTCGTGTACCGCCGCTATTGTAGCGAACCACGGCCACCGACGCTCCCCAAAAGAAAAAGCCCAGAGTATTTTCCGAACGGGCCTTTGGTCACTCATCTGATTATAAATATTGTCACACCAGTATTTGTGTGTTTTGGAGATACTTGTTAATACACTATCACCATCCTCATTCTTGAACATTTTTTCTATTATTGGGATAGTTAAAATTCGTTCAGCAACAACGTCACAAAACTTTTCTCTATCACCACCAATTTCATCATAATTAAAACTTGGGTCACACAGTTTAGCTAAACTAACATGGTCCATTACCAACTTGAATTCGTCGTGTTGAACGTTAACAAATTTTAGACTAAAGGGTTCGCCTGTTTTTTTATGTGTAATTTCACCATTGGCATAAGTGAACTTTTTATTATGACGACCGAGTGCCTTAAATTCTAAGTCTGAGAGTGTACAATGAACTGGCTGACCATCAATATTGATGCAGCCTTCGCGCTGTTCAAATAGTTTTGTATTATCGTCTACTATTAGTTCCATTGCTCAATGGTATCCAATTGAAGGTGTGGTTTGTGGGGTAGGCATCCAGATGTGATTGTGAGAAGTGAAAATATTAGAATAAGAACTTTAACCATGTCCACACCATATATAAGAATTCTTTGTTAGCTTCCATCAACGCCATTAAGGGTGCCATTAGCTTTGCCCCAGTACTAATGGCAACCCTTTCTGCAACTCTATCCGCAAAGTCGCGTTTAGCCCCACGGCTTCTGCGACGAATATATCGCCTTAATGCTCTACCTCGTAGGGCATAATTAATCATTATTGGTGATGTGAATATCAACTACATCGCCAACACTCACACTTAAGCGACTAAGTAAAGGTGCAAGCCATGCCTTCTCTAGTTGTACGCTTACTTCCTTACCATCCTTTAGTCTAACTTTAACGGTAACGGTGCCTGCACGTTCATCATCAGGTTCACCAATAGCGCTAAAAACTCCACTAAGTACTCTACGTAGAAAACGTCTCATTTAATTCTCCCCCGCTTCGTATTTCTTGTCTAGTTACTTCATTACAATACTTTCTAGGGTTACCACACATATAACAAGAGCATATAGCCATGTTATCAGACAACCTATCAATCAGCCATTGAAGGTGTGGGTCATTAGGGTCGTCTCGATAAAGTTGCCATGCATCTTTAATAATGACCTTGGCTTTCTTTCTCCGTTTATCCCTTTGATGACGCCTGTACGCTATGCCTCTAATCATGTCTATCTCGTTGTATATATATAATAGCCAAAGGTTGGGCTATAACGCCACTCATATGTAAGTCCTGAACCAGAAAAATGACCGTTGCCATGACCACGATGATGGTGGTGATGGAAACTGAAACTGGAATTAGGATTGGGGCGACTGTAATAGTGACTATAGTTGTTGAAATATGGACTTACAGCACGATTACGTTGTGCTTGATAACTGTAATATTGACCTAAGCTGTTACGGCTTGAGAAGGTGCTATTTGCACTATTGCGCCAACGATGTTCGGCACTTACAGTAGCAACCATGAGAAGACTGAGGGCGATGCCCAAAAGAAGTGTTTTAAACATTGTGTTCTCCTACTAATAGTTTTGAAAATATGAGAGAGTACTAATTATGATGCCTATGGCACCACCAACTAAACCAAAAGCCAAAGATAAGCGTACTCCTCTACGACATTCGCAATCATCTTCTACCCAAGAGCCTAAAGCCCCCATTAGAATACTGAGTACGGTATATCCAACCAAAAAACCCATAGATATTGTTGTCCACATATCGTGTCCTTTCAGTAGGGAAGACAGGATTTGAACCTGCACCTATTTAATAATAGAAGAGTGTTTGAGACTCCCGCGTCTGCCAAGTTCCGCCACTTCCCCTTGTAACTTATCAACTAATCGTTTTAACTTTATACAATCATCATCTGATAATATTACAGCATTATCCGTCATAGTATTACAAAATGCTTCATATATTCTGTCAGCAAGATAGTGTAATTCTTCAATAGTAGTTAAAGCCATTTTCTTTTTCCGATATAAGTAACGGGTCAAGGAATTAAACCTTGATGCCAGTTAAGCGCTCGCTGCCGGCAGTCACGACAAACCCCGTAGTAGGTGGGACAGGAATCGAACCTGCAACTACTTGATTCTAAATCAAGTCTCTCTGCCTAGTTGGAGTACCCACCTATAAGAGGTTCCTGTCGGTATTGCGCCGACTTCGCTAGTTTACAAAACTAGTGCATTACTTTTGTGCTAAGGAACCTAAAACTGAATAATTAATTTTCCTGCGTGTAATTTACGATGACAATTTCCACAAACAACTATACATTTTTTTATTTCTTTATGAATATCTTTTAATTTCATTCTATTAGTTATGGCCCGAGATATTCCAAATAATTTTTTATTACTATTTATGTGATGAAAATCTAAACAAACATAATAATCTTCATTACAGTTAATACATTTACGGTTTTCTTTTAATTTTTTACGTTGAATACACTTAGAATCTGTTGAATCTGGATTGCAGTGTAACTTTCTATGACAATTAACACATATTGCTTCACATTTGTCAATTTCTTTTAATATAATATGTTTAGGTCGTTTACTTGTTACTAACCTAGCAACAGTATCTATCTTGTTATTTGAATTCTTATGATGAAAATCAAGACAACAAGCATCCGACTCACCGCACTTTGTACATGAATAATGTGATTTAACACTGTCAAACCATTTACGACGTTTTAACCTAGTCCGCTTGGTACGTTCATATGTTATTTGTTTGTTTTTCACATACCATTTATGACACGCTTTTCTGTGTTTTTCCAAGTCTTTCAACGTAATACCACTATACTAAAAGGCCATAAGAGCCGACAATTGGAATCGAACCAATATTCCCAATATACCACATTGGAGTATTACCATTATACTATGCCGGCAAAACTAATAACCAGAGTATATAAGACTTTTCGGTGCTAAATCAACATGCTCCACAAGCAATTTATACCTTCCTGGAAACATAGAGTCAAATTGACCAAAAGCATCATGAGTTATATTAAACAAATTTGTACTGCCAAACACTTGTATTTTATAGAATGTATTCAATCCATCGGGACATTGTATCCAAACATATACATCACAACCACCAGTTAATTTATAGTGCCATTTTTTCTTATATATAAAATTACAATTATAACTATATCTCCATTTATTTTTTAATTGGCTAACTATCAAATTTATAGGTGTTAAAAAACGTATGATTAATGAGTCGATTCCTGCCCCTTTTTTTACTTCAATACTCATAATATCCTTTCTAAGTCCAGCCGAGAGGATTTGAACCTCCAAATATTCGGTTTAAAAGACCGATGCATTACCTGATTTTGCTACGGCTGGATAATTAATTTCCTGCATGTAATTGAGGAATAGCGTGACCACTAGGGTAGTTCTTGGTTCCAAATATTTCTCCATGAGTTGTTTTAAGTATAAACATATTTTGCTACTGTGGTTGGCAAAGTGTAGCTAAAATTGCGATTGGTCCTAAAATTACAACCAATGAACCTAAACCTATAACTATATCCCATGGTTCTGGCGAACAAGCAAAAGTCAGTATCCACCACAACGCGACTGCACCAAACGGTACTAGGACACCATAATGGCCCTGAAACAACATATATACTGTCACGCATATCGGCAGTATCATAAACACCGATAGGCCAACAACCAAACTTGAAGCTACAAAAATTTTGTCAAACATAAGTGCTCCCAAAAGGACTTGAACCTTTAAATCTTCTGATTAAGAATCAGATGCATTACCATTTTTGCTATAGGAGCGTATAATGTAGTTTTTTATGACAATTACCACATAAACATTTACACTTTTTAACTTCTTCTTCAGCTAAACGTATTTTTTTCGACATCAATAATTCATTGATTGAATATAGTTTTGTATTAGGATTTAAATGATGAAAATCTAAACATGCATAATAATCTTCGTTACACGTCTCACACTTGTATTGTTCTTTAAATTTCCTGCTTAATATTACATTTCTGGATACAGAATCAATATTAGAGTGTTCTTTTCTATGGCAATTAGTACAAAGAGGAATACATTTTTTAATTTCAGCCAGTATAATATGTTTAGGTTTATTATCACGAATCAATCGAGAAATATTATCTAATTTATCTTTTTGGTTTTTATGATGAAATTCAATACAGCTTATATGATTTTCAGGACACCTACTACAGCTATATTGTAATTTTATTGTTTCAAACCATTTTTTACGTTCTATTTTAGAATTTCTACTACGTTCTCTTACCAACCCTTTATTACGCAAATACCAACTGTGTCTTGTTTGTTGTTGTAGTACTTTGTTTTTATATACCATAAAAGTAAGGGAATCCCGAATTGCACAGGAATCGATAGGTTCAAAGCCTATTGTAATGCTATTATACTATTCCCTCTCCATTACCAGATTATGCTAATCCCCTAATTCTTCTATCAATTCTTTTATCTTTGTTTTCAACATACCTACATTAGGTATTTCTCTTACAATAGGTTCCTCCAAATAGTGTCCTGCGGCATTCAGGCCCCTTTGTCTCAAATGTTCTGCCCTCTCATCATCCCCATTCTTTTGTGCTTCTAAGTATTCAGTTATAATCCTATTCATCCATCGTGCCCATCGTGCGCTGTTTGAATTGTACAAACACAACTCATTAACGTACATCCTCTGATATGTTGCTAACAACGCTCGCTTACGCCGTCTTTTAAAAAACCACATGTGCAACACCTTGGTATATTAAACACCAATAAACAAGACCAATACCAAAAAACAATATGAATATCCAACTACTAATAAGTTCTTGCCTTATTAGTTCTTGTTGTGTAATTTCTTCTGTACCACCGCTTGAGAGAAATCTAATTAGTTTACCACCATAATTACGGTGGTCCCTAATATGAACCTCTCTTATCTCATGTCCTAAACTAATAAACTCCTCACCAGTATAATCCCAATTATGAAAATTAAATCTCAGTTGTGCCTGTAGTATCAATATTACAAAAATAGGTAAAACAAATGGAACCATAAAAGGGAACCAAACAAACATACGAAACAATGGTTCAAAAAACTCTTCTCTACATAACCAAGCGGACCTGTCATCAGGTGGTGATTCAAAAGGATTATGCGTCATCTTTAGAAGTATTATTAAGTTTACTTAATGCATCATAAAACGGACTGTCTTCAAAACCACATTCTTCTTCTTCATAAGGGTTTGAATCTTTCCAATCTATTAAATCTTGCCATGCCGTTGGCATACTAGAAACAAACTGCATAACCAGTGTGACGACTTTAGCTTCATCATCAGTAAAGTTTATAGTAATCATAGCAGAGCAGCGAGGAGTCGAACCCCGTCTTTTAGGTTTGGAATCTAAAGCCTATCCCAGTAGGACCGCCCTAAAATCCCCTTTTTACGTGTGGGGTACACGGCCCGCGAAGTGCGCCGGACTCCACCCAGTTTCTAGTATTAAGATGATAGACTGGGAAACTCATCGTAGTAGTAGCCACAGGAGTCGGACCTGTCACAACTTGGTTATCAGCCGAGCTTGGGCAACCGGCCCTCGACTACTATATACCATATCTGTTTCTCATATACTCACTGATATCACTTATTTCTTCATCAGACAATACTCTATTATAGGTAAGTGATTCTGCTAAACGCATAGGTTCTGTTACAAGGAATCTTCCGGGCCTAAGTTCTATAACAGTACGATTTTCATCTACCTTCACTGTCATACCATTGCACTTAGTCCAATCGCCTTTTGGTACGTGAAAGATATACCTATCTTGTAACAATCTTTTAGCTAATACTTTACTCATAGTGGTTCGTGCGGGTATCGCGCCCACCTCTACAGTTCTTCAAACTGTCGCTAATCTAATCTCAGCTACCGAACCAAACATGTAGGACGTGCTTCCTTTACACTACTTTAACCAGTGCTAGCACTGCTTGGTGGGTGGGACTCGAACCCACACTTCCCTACTCTTGTTCTATTAGAGGTATGTTGCCAATTACACCAGACCATTATAGGTGCGGGACTCGAACCCGCATCTCCTCTTGTATCAGCGGCTAGACCCCAAGGCGTTCTCATGTGTGGGGAATCTTTTATGGATAAACCAGTACGCCCGTCCGCTTATATAATAAGCTCAACTATTATTGCTCCAAGAGCAAAGACTATAGGAATAACTATCAAACCAACGATTATCATATTACCTTCTTCTTCGTGACTCATAACACTAAACCATTATTAAACATATTCTTTTTTCTAGCAAGACAAAAATTAACTTTGGAATAAATATAGTCACCAAACTTTATAGTATCTGTTTTACACATTCTGATTTTATACCAACTGTTATCTCGATTAATTGTTCCTAAATTAATATATTTATGTATTTGTTGAAGAAAACTTTGAGATTGACACACTATGGATGATACCAACATCTTTCTATCATAAAAAACACTACCATCACCATCAAAATATCCGCATATAAAAGATGGCATTAAATTTTTTGGCATTTTATAAGGAATAACTTCGTTGCCTGTTTTAGGATGTATAAAACCCAATTTCAATATTCTATTTACGATGGATTTATTATGTATACTAAAATTCACATATGTCTTAATAAGATTATTGTCTTTACGTCTATATGTACAATAATTAATAGGTTTTTCAGGACAAATTTTATCTTGTAGCCATTCTAGTACTTCAATATCTTTTAGTGCTAAATTTCCAAACTTTATACTATATAATTTTGAATCTAGACACCCATCAGCACAAAAAAATCCTAATGTATAGGCCAAATCGTGTGACCAATATTGAAAAAATTCTTTATTATAACTATATTTCATAATCGCTGACCACATAAATCACAAAACTTGGAATTCTTCCGCTTCCTACGAGCCCCACACTTGGCACAAAACTGCGACTGCGGTTGTGTGGGCATCTTATTGTAATCCCCTTTGAGGGTGAGGACCACAGAAATATATTCGTCTTCCACATCAATCGTGTCTTTACTGAACTTTTGTCCAGTACTTTCACCCCCAACCGTAACACCGTCGCTCAAACTATTAAGAGTAATAGAGTTAATTTCAGGAGCAAAATCACAACCAGCCGAAATAGCCCCACCCTTTGACACATAGTGCCGCTTACTATTATGCGTCATTGGGTATATATGCTTAATAGGATATGGGTTAATCGGCCATTTGTTGTCCCAAGGTGACGGATTTACAGGAACAATAGGCATCACTGACACGGGAGGTATTTTTACCTCCCGTTCAGGATAAAATCTAACCTCAACTACGCCCCTAGTCCCCTCAGACACATACCCCTTACCCTTTTCCTTTGCTTCTGAACTATCGTGTGCAACCAGCTTAAAAGCCTTATCTTGCTTATTATACCGCATAATATGAAAGCTATCACCAGCACGAAGAATGTATCCTTCACCACTAACATTCTCACCGTCAATGAAAATCTGTGCTAAGACACCTTTACTGGTCTTATTACGCAAATAGACGGCATATTCTTGACCCATGGCTAGGGACACTATGCCGTCTGCTCTTTCTTTTACGAATTGCCAATGACCGTTAAAATCTTTCGTAGCTATTGATACAACGTATCCACCTGAATAAACCATAATATTTCTCCCTTATTAGACCCTCATCCTCATTGGGCGTTAATTTGAAAGCTATGGCTAACTTTCGAGGATTTTGTATTCTATCCACATATGACCACCTTTTGGCCAACATGGGTCGTTTTCGTAACAATGTAGGCAATCCCCACAAGTATCACAAAAATGTTCTCCACACACAGGAATATCATCAACTATCTCTGTTCTGATAGTCTCAAATCCTTTTACATACTCAATATTTTTTTTCATGATAATAAGAGCGGATAGCCGGTATCGCGCCGGTCGTCTTTAGCTTGGAAGGCTATTGCTCTACTATTGAGCTATACCCGCTGTAGTGACTAAGGTTTAATACACCTATTCATGAGAAATACGATGACAGTTGGCACAAAGACATTCACATTTCTTTATTTCTTCTTCTAATAAAATAAAAAGCCCACGACTCAATAAATTAGAAATTGTATCAATCTTGTCGTCTGGATTAACATGGTGGAAATCTAAACAAGCATAATATACTTCTCCACAATTAATACACGATTTTCCCCTTTTAATTTTCCTATTTTTGATAGAACGTTTTGATTGTGAATTAGGATTTGAATGTACTTTTCTATGACAATTAGCACATAAAGGTATACATTTTTCTATTTCCTCTAACAATCTTTGGTAGGATATCGTCCTAGTAATTTTCTTACTTGTGGTAAAATATCAATATCAACAGCATACATTTTATGTAGACTTGTTTTCGCTAATAAATGATTTGTAAAATCGCCCCGTAAAACTCCAATTTCAACACAAATAGCTTTATCCTGTTTATTAATATGTTCTATAAAAAAATCTCTATTTGTATACATTTTCAAATATCTCGTCAGATAATCTTACGGCTTCTTGACCATATTCTAGAACTCTATTGAATGGAAGGTAATCTTCATAATATTTCCACTTGTCTTTAGCATATATATCACCAAAAGAACTCTTCCCTCCTTGAAAGGCCACCTCATCATACCCAACATCTGTAAAGGTCAATCCTAGTTTATCCACAATTTCCCGGCGATACTCTTCTGATTCCACCCATCTATTGTAACCAACCACCACCTTGTTGGACAGAACACTTGTTTCCCCTATGAATTCCCGAGCATAGGTCTCGTACATATTAATTAGGGCCGCCGCATAACTAATTGTGTCTTCATCTGGCCAAACATCAAGATTCTGCCAACTTATTTGTGACATAGTAGACTTACAACAACTGGCTAACCAATTTCTTACATCCCTCAACACTAAAACATTAGAATGGGCCTTATTAGGTAATGTATCATGTAAAACATAATTATAAGG